>CXWL01004099.1_pt1 | contig 35221 bp, 37 predicted proteins | sample 590931 | NCBI WGS metagenome assembly CXWL01 (sample SAMEA3498368, study PRJEB10139) | groundwater metagenome | biome: water well; material: biofilm material | place: Germany | collected 2015-04-27
ATGCACGAATTCGACACACCGACTTTCAGACTGGCGGTTGCACAGTTTGATCAAGCGGCCGAGACCATGGAACTTGATCGTAATTTACGCGAGCGCCTGAAACTTCCTCAACGGTCGCTGATTGTCAGTCTGCCGGTCCGGATGGATGACGGCCGAGTCGAGGTCTATACCGGATATCGTGTGCAGCACGATTCCGCCCGCGGTCCCACAAAGGGCGGCATTCGCTATCATCCGGATGTGAACCTTGGGGAAGTTGCGGCACTCGCCATGTGGATGACATGGAAATGCGCGTTAGCCGACCTGCCCTATGGCGGAGCCAAGGGTGGCGTCGCAATCAATCCCAAACAGTTGTCCCGACCAGAGTTACAACGACTGACCAGACGTTATGCAGCGGAAATCTTCCCGTTGATTGGGCCAGATAAAGACGTACCGGCCCCAGACGTCGGCACAGACGCCCAAGTGATGGCATGGATCATGGATACGTATAGTCAGCAGGTGGGGTATTCGGTACCAGGTGTCGTCACAGGCAAGCCCTTGTCGATTGGAGGAAGCCTCGGACGTGAAGAAGCCACCGGCCGCGGAGTGGTCTGTGTCACTATGGAAGCGCTTCGTCACCTCAAGCTCGATATTCGGAATACCACCGTGGCTATACAGGGGTTCGGCAACGTCGGGGCCCATACAGCCCGCATTATGAAGGAGTGTGGCGCACGCGTCATCGCAGTAAGCGACGTGAACGGAGGCATCCATAATTCGAGCGGCTTGGACATTCCGGAACTCCTTACTCGCTATAAGACCGCAGGCCAATCCCTCCGAGACACCAAGTTGGGAGACTGGCTTTCTAACGACGAATTGCTTCAGCTCGATTGTACTGTGTTGATTCCTGCAGCGCTCTCCGAACAAATCACCGCACACAATGCCGCGAAGCTGCGCTGCCGGATTCTCGCCGAAGGAGCAAACGGTCCAACGACGCTGGAGGCCGATCGCATACTGCAGGACCAAGGCATCTTTATCATTCCGGACATCCTGGCCAACTCCGGTGGCGTGATCGTGTCCTACTTTGAGTGGGTGCAGGATGTGCAGCGATTTTTCTGGAAAGCCTCTGACATTCAAGAGCGATTGCAAGATATCATGACCACCGCCTTCCATCGGACATTACAGTTTTCCGTTTCCAAAAAAACTTCTATGCGGATGGCAGCCCTGATGAGCGGAATCGACAAGGTCGCGCAAGCACATCTCCATCGTGGGCTCTACCCATGAGTTCCCAACACCATGAAGGTGGAGANNACTCCTGCGCAAAATGCGCTCATGCCGTGGATCGTTCATCGATCGTCTTGTCGGACGGAGAGACATCGCCAACTGATTCTGAGGCTAACTCTCTGTGCGCTTGCGATCCTGTTACTCCATGCGCTAGGGTGGGCCGATCTGAGCTGAGTCAGACTGGATTATTGGAGATCTGCAGGATGGATCGGAATGCCATTCTATCTCTCTGGGAAGTCCACAAAGATGAACGGTGGCCTCAAGTGGGAAACCAGCACGAGGGGCCATTAATGACGCTGGATACAGTGATCAGCGGATGCGTCGTGTACTTCCTCGATAGCCCTGAAGGACTCGATGCCCAACGGATCGGGATCGTCGAAGATTGCGTTGCAGATCTCGATAGCCTGACCGACGAACTGGACGAAGATTGTCAGCCCTACTTTCACCGGCTCCGGAGCCTCGGGGCCCTTCTCATCTCGACCCACCATAGCATCTAACCTATCGGTCAGCCCCCGTCACACATTCAGCCATTCTTGCAAGTTCTCAGGCCGTTCGATAAAATGTATTCCGTGCATTGGTCCCACCAATTTGAATAATACGTTCCCACACCATCCATCTCTCGGAATATATAGGTAAGGAAGAGTCGATGAAGGAATTACTGCGAGTCGTCACGCTGACATGCATGGTAACGGCTGGAGTCGGCGCATGGGCACCCTCTGGGTATGGTGAACCCTACGAATTAAGTAAGAACGACGTGATGGACCCCAAGACTTTGAAGAGTGCCGAGATTTCATTGTTTGGAGTCAAGTTGGGAGATCCCGAAGCCAAAGCCCTAGGCTCTCTCGTAAATGAAAAAATTCCCGGAGTAAAAGTGGAACAAGAAGCCTCGTTTATCTTTTTGCTCGACCAACGTAAACCGACCGGTCCTATGGCTGGCGTGCGCATTCAGGACGGCAAGGTCGATCTGATCTTTATTAATAATCGATTTTCCTATAAGACTCGAGGAATTTTTCGCAACGTGTTGAACAGCGAGAGCCCTGACGATGTACGAAAACTATTGGGGCAGGAAGACTACGGGGACGAAAACGTGATGGGGGCCATACTCGCCTACGACAAGCAGGGATTCGTCATCAACTATCTTGGGAAAGATGTCAACGTGGAGTTTTCTCCGCTTCGATAGCATTGCGGATAACTCTCAGGCTACGACGGCCCCCTCGCCTCTGCCTACCTGCATGTCGACTGGATCAAACAAAATATTCAATGCAGAGACTCGGCTGCCTGTAACCCATAGGCAATGAGACTCGTCGCAGTGTTCCAGCGCCGCTTGGAGTTGAGGATCACGAGAAGAAGATCGCTCCCGTTCTGGGAAACCTTGGCGATGAGGCATCGCCCGGCCTTGGAAGTGAATCCGGTCTTGATACCTTCGACGCCAGGAATACGCCCCAGTAATCTGTTCGTGTTGTGCAATACATAGGCGCGGTGACCGCTGACAGGGGTAATGATCGCGCGTTCCTCACGGACTAACTGCCGGAAAATCGGTTGATCGAGAGCCATGAGACTCAGCGTGGCAAGGTCTTCAGCCGTCGAGTAATGGTCTGGATTATCGAACCCGCAGCCATTGCTGAAATGTGTATCCGCTAAGCCAAGCTCTTCCGCCTTGGCATTCATGAAGTCCACGAACTGTGCTTCGTCGCCACCCACATGCTCCACCGCTGCCAGACAAGCATCGTTTGCCGACACGATCAACATGGCCTTCAGCAGATCTTCCAATCTAAAAACCTGCCCTGCCTTCACGCGTAAATGCGTTTTGTGAGCCCGTGCGGCATTGGGACTAATCGTGACAAGATCATCCAACTGTCCCCTTTCTAGAATGACCAGCGCCGACATAATTTTCGTGAGGCTGGCGGGGGACATTCGCTTTCCAGCATCGTGTTCATACAACACACGACCGCTCTTGAGCTCCTTGAGAAGAATACCATGAGCTGGAGCGACTCGCCACGGAGGGAATTGGTGCGGAATAATCGCGGTTCGGACATGCGCCGGTTGAGCCTCTACGCTCTTCGCAAGAGCGATGGACGGCGTAAGGGCCTCGACACCGATCAACATAAGACCGATGAGCACCAAGGCAGCATGCGCGAGAACTGGCACCCGATGGAACCTTCTGCAATCTCTTGTCATGATGAACCTGTCGCCCCCACTCATAGTGTAAACGATTCCCTCACCTTTCCTCCGCGAAACCCGCTGTCGATTACCTTATGAAAAAAACGGAGCAGATCAGCGAGGTCTATCCAGAACCCGCAATTCAAACAACGGGCATAGAGTCGCCGATTCACGAGCGTATAGTGACGCTCGACCATCATGCAGCCCTTACACCTCAAACAGTGCATCGTTGCGCCTGTCTTCAGACTCTGTGTCTACCGGAGTCGATTCATCACCAACGCCAAGCAGCCTGCCAATAATCCCCCGCCGACAATCGTGGTGCCAAACGAGAGGTACGCACTGGCCCCGCTTCCCGGAGCGGTTCCGTCAAGCAGCTCTCGCACACCTCCCTGTACCATCAGCACAGAGAGGGTGAGCAATGCGCCGATTGCAAACCACCATCTAAATGATCTCACCAGTGTCCTCGGAACAGAGCGCCAAGAGGCCTGTGCGGCGCTCATCAGGCACTGTAGCCGAGGGTCGACAGGCTGTCAAGAAGACTGGTATTGATGACTCACTCCATGATCGATAGATGGCGTACGCGCCTCACGGGGAAGGCGCGACGGGAGTGGATGCCGCTTTCAACCCTCGATGGAGAAAGATAGAGACGCTTCCGTTTCCGTTGTCCGCTGTCACAAGTCCAGGCTCTTCAGCCTCCTTCGTTGTGACACGAAACGTCGCGAGGGCAAAAGGACCTGGCTTTGTCCTGTAATTTCTCGGCGGATATTCGAAAGTCCCGTCGCCACGGCCAAAGAGAATGGAGAGATCACTCGATTGAAGATTGACAATGGCCACGTCTGTAAGACGGTCGCCGTTGAAGTCGCGAGCGAGCCCGAAGTTCGGTCCTGCATCGGCACCGGAATCGTGCCCTGGCTGGAAAGTCCCATTACCTATTCCGAGAAAGGTTGTGAAGCTATCCTGCACGCCGTTGATGACAAGTAGATCGCGGATCCGGTCACGGTTGAAGTCGGTGAAAGTCACCCCAAGCGGGCGTTTCCCCGTCCGATAGTCGGTGGGAGGACGAAAGGTGCCATCGCCATTCCCCATCCAAATAGAGACCGCATTCGACATCGGCCCTCCGTTCGTCACAGCCAAATCGATCTTCTCATCGCCATTCAAGTCGGCCAACGCCGCCGATGTGGGCGTATCGCCATATTCATACTGCACGCCATGGGTGAATTCACCGGTGCCGGTTCCCAAAAAAACCTTGATCTTGTCGTTCCTCAGCGCGACCACGAGGTCTGGAGCCTGATCGCCGTTCAAATCGTCGCTCGCGATGGCAATAGGAGTCCGATGCACGGGATAGCGTGGCCCTTCTTCAAATTTTCCATCGACCCGCCCGAAAAGTACGGCCACTTCGTCGCCCCCGGAACAGGCCAACACCACATCGGGATACGAATCGCGGTTGAACATTCCAAGGGCAAGCGAGCGGGGCTCCTTACACACATTCAGCTGAACTTGATCGTGGAAGGTACCGTCACCGTTGCCTAGGAGAATCGAAAGGGTATTGCTGCCAATATTAGTTGTCACCAGATCGGTAAAGCCGTCCTGATTGACATCCGTGGGGGTGACAGTCGTCGGGTTCTTCCCTACTTTGTAACTGGCAAAGTAGTAAAAAATATCTGGCGGGGAGTAGGGATCTTGCTTGGTACAGCCGCTTGCCAGAAGCAGAAAGATACTTGTCGCTANNTTTCCCCAATCCTGGCCTGCTCATCAGCGGCTTTGAAAACGACGCGGTGTTTGGGGTACAATGCCTACCTTCGTAAGGAGGAATCCATGAGCAAGATGATGAAAATTGAATTGTCGATGTACGGAATTGCCGAGGTACTGCACTGGTGTCACGACCGAAATAAGGGCCGCGTCCCCGGAGTGGACACAGCAGCCTTCGACAAAATGAAGATGCTTTTAGCTGAGAAGCCCCAGTCAGGCGATTATTTTACCCTTGATCAATTCTGGAAGAAGCGGGCCACCTTGGACCTGACCGAAGATGAGGTGGCCACAATTGATCGCTGTCTCTACGATATCCCGAATTTCGATAGCGAGCCCCTCCCGCAAATCCGGCATAAGTTCTGGCCGCAACAGACGGCAGCCCACTGAACAGCAGGGGCCGTTCTCAAACGGCCCCTGCCTCTACCTCTTAGCGATTCCGCCCAGCCTGTTTGCCTAAGACGCGGCCGAGAGCCTCGTGAGGGACCCCTTGTGTTTTCCTTGTGAACTCGTGGGAAGAATTATCCGCTTGGAAGAAGAAACTGCCTTGGCAGGAGGCTCAAACAGTCCGTCCAGCAAGGACGCAGCGAGTGAAGACCTGAGGCGAACCCTTTGGGTACGTTGAGAGTCTGAATGAAGCGAGAACGAAGCTGGCGGGCTGTTTAAGCATCCTGCCAGTTAGAGCGTCCCTTCCCCCTTCAGATACCGGCGAAAGCGGTCCATTAAGTTGGCGCCGAGCGTCCCACCTGCTGGCTTCTTCAGGCCCGGATCGGCAAAATGCCCGCGAATTTCCTGGAGGCGTTTTTCCGCCTGTTCATTCCCCTGCAACCGCTTTGTCTTCTCCAGCGCCGTATCGAACGCTTCAAATGTCAGCTCCTTGTACCCAAAAGACCTAATCCGTTTGACAGCTTTCATCATGGCTTGATTCCTGAAGGTCGTCAGATGTTCCGAGTCGATTTCTAGGAGCCCGAGTTTTCTCGCCCTCCGCTCGGCGGCCTTACGGATTCCGCTACGCACAAAATCCGGAGACGTCTGCAGTCGCTTCCAAGCCTCATCGGTCCATGCGACTCGATCCTGGGGTGCGCTCCACAATTGAAGCAACGTCGACTCGTCGATCCGCGTCACACCTCTCTCGCGCGCCAAATCTTCGGTGTCCCGCCTCAACATGTCAGTAACGAATTCTACGGCGATCGGCGGCGACTGTTTCAATTTCTCGTTCAATTGAGTCAACGCCCCGTCGCTCCACTCCAACGGAGGACCCGAGGCCTCACGGAGATCGCCCAGCGCCTCAACCTTTTCGAAGAGTTCGACATTCACCTCAAGATGACCCCGCTCCTTGGCAATCTCTTCTGAAATCTGCTTGATCATGTGGCGCATGAACTCTGGAATCGTATCCAGTCGGTCCTTGGCTGCGGCAGTCCAGGGAAGATGGCCTTGCGCCATCTGCTCTGCCGCATCGGCCATACCAGATTCCCCTCCCATACCACTCATCATTTGATTCTTAAACTGATCGAGAAGATCCCCTGTAATTTCTGCATGTCCAAGCTCCCGGGCCTTCTTCTCGGCCAAACGACGAACCATTCCACGCAGAAATAGCGGTGCCCGCTCCAGACGTTTTGAGGCTTCGTCCGTCCAACGGACATCTACTCCGACCGCATCGTGGGAATCTGGTGCGTTCATGATGAGCGTCCTGTTATGACTGATTTAGGAGTTCCTTCAATTCCTTGCCGGCCTTGAAAAATGGGACCTTCTTAGCAGGAACCGCCACAGTCGCGCCGGTCTTGGGATTCCGCCCCTCTTTCATCCGGCGAGCCCGCAGCCGAAAACTGCCAAACCCTCGGATCTCCGTCTTATCGCCGTTCTTCAACGAATCACGCACACAATCAAAAATCGTGTTGACGACGACTTCCGCCTGCCGCTTCGTCAACGTCGTGACCTGTTCGGATACGCGCTCGATGATCTGGGCCTTCGTCATATTGGGTTCCCCTTTCATACTAATGAATCGACCGACAGGCCGATCCGCCCGCGCTAGAACGCCATAAGATACTTGAGGCTGACCCCGGGGTTAAAATTCAACTTGGGAAACAGCATCGACAAGCGAGACTCGAGTAATTCTCTTACCGAAAATCGTCGACGCGGCTCAATGACTTTAGGCTCGCCTTCGATACCGGCCACATCCGCCGCAAGTTGAATGGCCGCTTCGAGATCACCGAGTTCATCAACAAGCTTAGAATCTTTAGCCTGGCGGCCCGTGAAGATTCGACCGTCCGCCAAGGCCTGCACAGCTGCCATATCAAGCCCTCGTCCTGTCGCCACTGCCTCGATAAACTGTTTATGGACATCATCCATGACGGATTGGAGTAACGCTTGCTCTTCATCGCTCATCTTCCGCAACGGCGATCCTACATCCTTAAATCGCCCACTTTTGATCACGACACCTTCGACCCCGATCTTCTTGAGCAACCCTTCGACGTTAGCCATCTCCATGATGACTCCGATGCTCCCCGTCAACGTCCCCGAATTGGCCATGATCCGATCGGTCGCAACCGCAATATAGTACCCACCCGACGCCGCCACCGTACCCATTGATGTAATCACCGCCTTATTGCTCTTGTTACGAACCCGCTGGACCGCATCATGGATTTCTTGCGACGGCACAACCCCGCCGCCGGGGCTGTCGATGCGCAATACGATTGCCTTCACGGAGGGGTTCTCGGCAAAACGCTTCAACTCGCCGATCGTGGATTGCGCATCCACAATGACCCCTTCAATACGGATCAATCCGACCCGGTCCTCCATAGAAAAGTCGAGGTCAGGGAAAAACAGGTTCACCAGAAAGAGCAGGCCGAGCCCGATGCCGAGCGCCCAGAGTACTCTGCGTACGATCCCTCGCTTCGGCGGCCTTTGTGCTATTTCATCCATCATCGTTACTGTTCAGTCAAAGGGCCGAGGGCACAAGGCCCCCGGCCTACCCCGATATCTGGTACTTAGAGCTACTTACCGTCCTCTTCTTGGCTTCGCTTCCGGTTCTGTTTCGCCGCACGGCCCAAACTTTGGTCCAATACGCCTTGCGTGGCATGATATTCATCGACCGTTCGGCGATCGGAATCCATTTGATGGTCGCGCAGGCTGAGTGCAATCTTCCGTTCTTCACGATCAACCTTGATGATCTTGGCCGTCACTTCATCCTGCAGCTTGAATTTCTCTTCGAGCTTGGCCTGGGCATCAAGACCAGCCTCGCTGATATGAATCAACCCTTCGACGCCCCCGTCCAATTCGACAAAGATGCCAAAGTCGGCGACCTTGCTGATCTTCCCGACCGCCACATCCCCAACCGCATACCGGGTTGGAATCTCGTCGTCCCATGGATCGCTCTTGAGCTGCTTATACCCGAGCGATAGCCGCTCCTTTTCCTTGTCGATCCTCAATACCACGGCCTCGACCTTCTGTCCCTTTTTAAAGAGCTCAGAAGGATGCTTGATATGTTTCGTCCACGACATGTCGGAAATGTGAATCAATCCATCGATGCCCTCTTCAAGTCCGACGAATGCGCCAAAATCGGTGAGACTCTTCACCTTCCCTTCAATATGGGTACCAATGGCATACTTCCCTTCCACCATATCCCAGGGGTTCGGCGCAGTCTGCTTCATGCCGAGTGAAATCTTCCTGCTGGCCGGATCCACGTTCAACACCGCCGCTTCAACCTGATCCCCAATAGACACGACACGTGACGGATGGCGCACTTCGTGTGTCCATGACATCACAGAGACATGCACCAGACCCTCGACGCCGGGTTCCAGCTCGATGAACGCTCCGTAGTCGGTCAGGCTCACGACACGACCTCGAACACGAGTGCCGATCGCGTACTTCGTGGCTACGCCGGTCCAGGGATCGGCGCTCTTCTGTTTCAACCCGAGTGAAATACGCCCGGTCTCTCGGTCGTATTTGAGCACGCTCACTTCCACCTTATCGCCGATGTTGAACATTTCCGAAGGATGGCCGACTCGGCCCCAGGACATGTCCGTGATGTGGAGCAACCCGTCGATGCCGCCGAGGTCGATGAACGCCCCATAATCCGTAATATTTTTCACCTGGCCTTGAATCAACTGCCCTTCCTTCAACGTGGAAAGGGTCGTCTTCCGCTTCGAATCCCTCGTCTCTTCCAGAAGAACGCGCCTGGACACGACGACGTTACCACGCCGATGATTGATCTTGATGATCTTGAGAGGGAACGTGCGGCCAACCAACCCATCAAGATCCCGCACCGGATGAAGATCGATCTGCGAGCCTGGCAAAAAGGCCTTCACGCCGATATCCACCATCATGCCGCCCTTAATACGTGCCACGATCTTGCCGTCAATGCTCTTGCCGTCATTGAAGAGCTTTTCCAGCTCCTCCCAAATCTTCATCTTGTCGGCTTTTTCCTTGGAGAGCACCAGATTGCCGTCGGCGTCTTCGCACTCCTCGATATAGACTTGAAGCCGATCACCCACCTTGATGTTCTGAAGTTCCTCGGTGGAGAACTGATCGTTCTGGATCATCCCTTCAGACTTGTAGCCGATGTCCACGACCACCTTGTCTTTGGTCACGGCAACAATGCGGCCTTCCGTAATGGTGCCCTCTTCGAGGTTCTTGAATGTCTCCTCGTACAGAGCCGCTAAGGCCGCTCGATCTAATTGCTGATCACTCGATGGTGAAACCGTACTCATGGTATAGATCCTACTCTTCCGACAGGAGTCGGGTGCTGATGGTTATACACCGACATTCACTCAGCCTTGCGAATGTCGGCACTGGACTGCTGGGCCGGAGACTCCACGGCACCTAGTGCGGCGATACGATCCATCACGGTGCGGCTCACCTCCTGATAATATTGCTTGGCATCTCCACTCTCTCCGTTCCGGGGAAACATGAGGGAGTCTCCATAGATAACGGTCACAGGACAGAAGTGCGGCCACGTAGCTCCAGGCGGCAGCACATCGAACGTGCCCTTGAGATACGCCGGAACCACCGGACATCCGGTTTGTGCCACGATCATACCAATCCCCGGTTTGGGGGACTGTAGCTGGCCATCCTCACTGCGACTGCCCTCCGGATAGATCACCACGACTTTTCCTTCCTTGATCAGAGAAACCGCTTTACCAAATGCGTCACGGTCAAACCGACCGGTCTTCAAGGGAATCCACCCCAACCATTGGCAGATCGCCTTAAGGCCTGGAACCGGGAAGAGATCGCTACGCCCCAAAAACCAGGCCCGCCGCCGCATCCCACAACCCAGGAGGGGAATATCCAGGTAGCTGGCATGGTTCGCCGCGACGATGAACCCGCCGGTCCGTGGAACTGCCCCGACAACTCGAAAACGAAAACACAGCCAGCCGATGGTCCGAGCGAAGACCCACAAAATCCCGTAGAAAACCGAACTCACAATTTGGCCGCAATCACAGCCATCATCTGGTCCACCACATCGGTAGCGGACAAGTTCGAAGTGTCGATATGCCGGGCATCCTCAGCAGGAACCAGTGGAGCGATCGAGCGGGAGCGGTCCCGCGTATCACGGTTTGTCAAATCGGCGCTCGTCTCTTCAAGTGCTCCGGAATGTCCCGCCGCAACGAGTTCCCGATGCCGGCGTTGGGCCCTGACATTCGGATCTGCTTCGAGAAAAAATTTCACATCTGCCGAAGGGAATACCTTCGTTCCCATATCACGCCCCTCTGCCACCACCGCTCCGCCTTCTCCGATTTGTCGCTGGACGGGCAACAGCCAAGCCCGGACAGCGGGAATTGCCGAGACCACCGATGCCGCTGCCGATACCGCAGGCGTTCGGAGTTCGTTGCTCACATCCCTGCCACCGACCAGCACTGCCGCCACTCCCTCATGGAACTGCATTTGAAGTGACAACGTGGGCAACAGAACAGCGACCGCGTCGGTATCAGCCGGATTCCGGCCAGACTCAATGACCGCCCACGCCATCGCCCGATAGAGCGCTCCTGTGTCGAGGTACAGATAGCCCAATCGAGAGGCCAACAACCGGGCCACGGTACTCTTGCCGACACCAGCCGGACCATCAATTGCCACGATCAGCCGGCTCGCTTGCTTGTCCCCCGCAATAGATCCTGCATTGTGATCCCGCATCATAGCCGTCATCGACACTCGCCAACTAACTCTAAGAGACTGTGATGAAAGCCCGGGAATGATGTCTCAATACAGGCCGTCTCGTCAATCAATGTCGGTGTCGAAGCGGTCAAGCCTGCAATGGCCAGTGACATCGCCACCCGGTGATCCCCATGACTCCGGCCATGTGCAGCCCGTAGTCGCCCATTAGCTTCCGCTGTGCCAAGCCCTTGCACAACCATCCCGTCGGGCTTTTCTGTGATCTGCGCCCCCATCGCGCGTAATTCTGCCGACACTGTCGCAATGCGATCGCTTTCTTTGACCCGCAATTCTTCGGCTCCGGAGATGATCGTCTCACCCTCTGCGACCGCAGCCGCGACACAGAGGACGGGGAATTCATCGATCGTCTGAGGGATCAAGTCCGCACCAATCGCCACCCCGTGCAACCTGGCTGACTTCACTCGGATATCCGCAACCGGTTCTCCTGCCTCTTCACGCCGGTTGAGCAGTTGAATATCCGCTCCCATTCTTGTCATCACCTCTAACAGGCCGGTCCTGGTGGGGTTAATACCCACCTGTTGAATCGTCACATCCGAACCAGGAACAACCGTCGCACCGACGATGAAGAATGCCGCAGACGAGAAGTCCCCCGGTACGACCAATCGTGGGGCCGCATTCCAGCCAACAGACGGCCGTCCATCAAGCAGCAGGGTTGTCCCGTCCCGTCGAAAAGCAATGCCGAAAAACTGAAACATCCGTTCCGTATGGTCCCGTGAAAGACGCGGCTCTGTAATCCGGGTCACCCCTTCGGCAAATAGAGCCGCAAGCAACAAGGCCGACTTAATTTGCGCGCTCGCCACCGGCGAGTTGTACGTGATCGCACGGAGACGGCTACCCATCACAGCCAAAGGCGCAAGTTCACCGCCTTTGCGTCCGGCGATGGTCGCCCCCATTTCCCGCAACGGCTTGACGACCCGCCCCATGGGACGGCGACGAATCGATTCGTCGCCGGTCAGTACCGTAAAAAAGTCCTGCCCTGCCAGCAGGCCGGTCAGGAGGCGAATGCCCGTTCCTGAATTCCCGCAATCAATCGGCCCATTCGACTCGGTCAGGCCCCAGAGTCCCTTGCCATGCACACAGAGCTCTTCATTCGATTCATCGATACGGATGCCGAGGGCCCGGAATGCGCGAACCGTATTGAGACAGTCGTCTCCACGACAATAGCTCACAACCCTGCTGACCCCGTTCGCCAAAGCAGTCAGAATGACGACACGATGGGTAATCGACTTATCGCCAGGAACAGAAATCGTGCCCCGCAAAGGGCGGCCTGGTGTAATTGTCAATGGTGTCATAGTCATGTTACGCCGGCATCGTCGGTCGCGTGGAGAGTTTTTCCCGTTCCTGCTTCGCCTGTTCGAGCTTCTTCTCGATACCTGCGGCATCGCTCACCTGAATGAGCTGCTTCAATTGGCTCAGCGAGCGCTCATAGGCCTCAATGAACGTGACAACATTGTCGCGATTCCAAAGAAAGATATCTCGCCACATTTCAGGAGAACTGGCGGCAATCCTTGTCGTGTCACGCAACCCGCCGCCCGAATGGCTCACCAGGTCGAGGGAGGGAATCTGTTGATCGCGAATCTCAGCCAGGGCATTCATCAAAGCAAAGGCCGCCACATGGGGCAAATGGCTCACCGCGCCGAGAATCTTGTCATGCAGATGGGCATCCATCGTGAGCACCACCGAGCCGGTCGCTTGCCACATCGCTCGGATTTGCTCAAGCGCCTGCGGATCAGTCGCTTTTGTCGGAGTGATGATGCAGCGCGCCCCCATAAAGAGCTGATCCGATCCGGCAGCCACACCAGTCTTCTCCTTGCCGGCAATGGGATGGGCCCCCACAAAATGGACACCTGCAGGCATCGCTCGTTCAGCCTGTTCCACCAGCAAACCCTTTACGCTCCCAACATCGGTCACAATTGCGCCTTTTTTCAGGCAGGAGGCCCACTCCGTCAGATGCCGGTCATAGGTATCGACGGGGGTGGCCAGCACGACCAGATCGGCCTCCCTCACTCCGTCCTTTGGGTCCACAACGTAACGGTCGATCGCACCCAGCTCGACCGCAGCTTTCAAGTTTTCGACACGCCGCCCGACTCCGACAACCTTCGACGCCAACCCCTTTCGGCGGAGAATCATACCGAGCGATCCGCCGATCAGCCCGACTCCGATAATTGCGACCTGGGTGAAATGCAGCGTCATTCTTTAAGCTGGACCGAAGCCACGACTCAACCCTGAATCTTGTAAACGCTATCCTTCCGATTACACTTCCCGACCAACCGCCACCGCAATCTTTCGCATATCCTGCATCAGCTCTTTGAATTGACTCGGCTTAATAGATTCCTCACCGTCGCACAATGCACATTCCGGATTCGAATGGACCTCGATCAGAATGCCGTCCGCCCCAGCAGCCACTGCAGCTTTCGACATCGGCGCCACCAGATTCCACTTACCGGTGGCATGGCTGGGATCGACGATGACAGGCAAATGCGACAGTTCTTTTAACGTCGGAACCGCGGCAAGGTCGAGCGTATTGCGATATTGCGTCTCGAAGGTTCTGATCCCACGCTCGCACAACATGACGTTCTGATTCCCGCGGGACATGATGTATTCTGCCGACAGGAGGAATTCTTTGATCGTAGCCGAAAGCCCCCGCTTCAACAGCACCGGCTTGTCATAGGCCCCAACCTCCTTAAGAAGCTCGAAGTTCTGCATGTTGCGGGCGCCAACCTGGATAATGTCGGCTTTTTCGAGAAACAACTCGATGTCGCGTGTGTCGAGTATCTCGCTGACCACCGGCAACCCGGTTTGCTTCTTCGCCTCAACCAGATAATCCAACCCTTCTCGCCCCAACCCCTGAAACGAGTAGGGCGAGGTGCGTGGTTTGTAGGCACCACCGCGCAAAATACTTGCGCCGGCTGCCTTGACTTCGTGCGCAATGCCAACCGTGATTTCGAGCCGCTCCACCGCGCAGGGTCCCGCCATGATAACCAACTTGTTGCCGCCGATCTTGACGCCGCACACATCGATGACCGTGCCTTCACGCTTAAATTCCCGACTGACAAGTTTCCAGGGCGCGAGGATCGGCAAGACACTTTCAACGCCCGGCAACGCCGTGAGCGGCTGGTTATGCAAAACCCGATCGTCGCCGATCACTGCAATAATCGTCCGCTCCTGTCCGGTCGAGAGTTGCGACTTCAGTCCCAACTCGCGAAGCCGATCGATAATGTGATCGACTTCCCGTTCGCTTGCTTCTGGTTTTAATACGATAATCATGTTGCCCTCACCCTGCACTCAATGCAGCTGGATCACCCGCTTAAGCGCAGCCAAGAATTCCCTATTTTCTTCTTCCAGGCCGATAGTCACTCGAATCATACGCCCCTCAATGTGGCGAACGATAACGCCCTCCCTCAGCAGAGCCTCAAACACCGCGCGACCATCTCGTCCGATATCGACATACACAAAATTCGCTTCGCTCGGGACCGGCACAAGCCCGAGCTTGGTCAATCCCTTGACCATCTGCCCCATTCCAGCTTCATTTGCCATCCGGCTCTGCGCCACATGTTCGTCGTCTCCGAGAGCAGCGAGCGCGGCACGCTGGGCCAGGCTATTGGCATTGAAGGGAGGGCGGATTCGGTTCAGAAAGTTGGTGATCTCTGCCGTCGCCACGCCGTACCCGATTCGCAATCCTGCGAGGCCATAGATTTTCGAAAACGTCCGCAGCACAATGACATTCCGTCCCTGCTTCACATAGGACATAGAATCCGGGAACTGCTCGCTCCTGACATACTCGAAATAGGCTTCGTCAAACACGACAACCACATGCGCCGGCACGCGTGACAGCAGAGATTCAATCTCAGCGGCTGATACCATTGTTCCAGTCGGATTATTGGGGTTACAAACGAATAAGAGCCTCGTCCGGTCGGTGATGGCGCCCGCCATCGCCTGAAGATCGTGCCGCCACTGCTTCAACGGGACGATAACAGGCTTTCCATGGGCTGCCGTGACCTCCATTTTGTAAATGACGAAAGTCTGGTCGGCCATGATTGCTTCATCACCTGGGGCCAAAAACGTCCGGGCGAGCAGGCCCAAGATTTCATCCGATCCGTTTCCAAGAATGACCTGATCCGGAGTCACTTTCCAGCAATCCGCCAGAGCTTCGCGCAGGCGAAATGCGCCGCCATCTGGATAGCGATGCAGAGTCGAGGTTCCCCCGCTCAAAGCGGCAAGCGCCTTCGGGGAGGAGCCTAACGGATTCTCGTTGGACGCCAATTTAATGACTCGTGCAAGACCCAGTTCCCGTTGGAGTTCTTCAATCGGCTTCCCGGGGACATAGGGACTCAGCGAGGCGATATCTGGATGGACCTTCAGTGGCATGGCATCAACTGTGGGCTGGATAGGAACCCAGCACCTTCATGAAAAGACAGCGGCCGGTGATTTCTTCGATGGCTTTCTTGACCCGCTCTTCCTCCATATGCCCTTCGATATCGACAAAGAAAATGTATTCCCAGGCTTTTCGCCTGGAAGGACGCGACTCAATCTTGGTCATGCTCAGGCCATGTGAGGCAAAAGGCCGGAGGAGATCGTACAGGGCGCCAACTTTATCTTTCACCGAGAGCATTAATGAGGTCTTATCTTTCCCTGTACGCTCAGGCGGCTTCTGAGACAAGATGAGAAAGCGGGTCATATTGTTCAAATTATCTTCGATGCGGGCCTTGATGACCTTCAGACCGTACAGTTGAGCCGCCAACTCCGATGCAATGGCGGCAGCAAAGGGATTTTCCACACACAATTCCGCGGCGCGAGCCGTGCTCGCCACCTCCGACGCAGGCACATTGGGAAAGTTGGTTTCCAGCCAACTTCTACATTGGGCAATGGCATGGGGATGGGAATGGATTTGCTTCACCTCTTCCATCACACCGGACTTCGACATCAAATGATGGGATACCTCCTGAAGCACTTCGCCATAGATGAGCAGATTGGAGTCGATGAACATATCGAGCGTGTGGTTGACAACTCCCTCTGTCGTATTTTCGATCGGGACCACCCCGAAATTGGCTCGCCCCCGTTCGACTTCGCTGAACACGTCCTTGATGCTATTGACCGGAATATATTGGGCAGACGACCCGAACTTCTGCATAGAGGCCATATGCGTAAACGTGGCTCTGGGGCCAAGATACGCCACCTTTTGAGGGCCCTCTAGGGAGAGGGACGCGGACATGATTTCTCGATAGACCGGACGAATCGCTTCGGATGGAAATGGCCCTGAGTTCTGTTGGGTTAGGCGTTCGATGATCGCCGCTTCCCGCGCCGGGGTATGGAGATTGGCACCCACATCCTGCTGTTTCTTGAGCTTGCCGATCTCAATAACGCTTTTGGACCGCTCATTCAGCAGGCGTAAAATCTCATCGTCAATGAGATCGATCTTTCCCCGATACTCGGAAAAGTCTCCGGACACAGCTAACCCCCTCTTCCCAGCCTAAGGAAGTGGACACCCGTCCATCGGCTGGAATGGCACAAGCTAAGTTGGAAATGATACAGGAACCATTCCTGGCAAAGCAAGGAGACCCTCGGCGTTTCACGAGCTTAGGGGCTAATCCCGCCGTTCAATTCTGCAGCCAGGGAGTTTTGACAGAGACCAGACGGATCATGAAAAAAGGAGGGAGGTTGGCCTTTTGAAATGATCGAAGGCCAGTTTCGTGGCTTGACGGCCACGACCAGTTCGTTCGAGAAAGCCGGCCTGAATCAAATAGGGCTCATGGACGTCCTCAAGGGTGCTCCTATCTTCCTGGACTGCGGCCGCCAAAGATTCCGCTCCGACCGGTCCTCCGGCAAACTTGTCGATGATGGTCAGGAGGATCTGACGATCCATCTCATCAAACCCCGCCGTATCGACACCCAGCCACGCAAGGGCATCCTGGGCAACAGCCTGGGTCACCTGTCCAGTCGCTTTGACCTGAGCATAGTCGCGCACCCGCTTGATAAGCCGGTTGACAATGCGGGGCGTTCCTCGAGCGCGACCGGCAATTTCTTTGGCTCCCTCGGAATCGATCGGGATCCCAAGCACGCCAGCCGAACGTGTCACGATGGTCTGCAGTTCCACCGGGGAGTAGAACTCCAGGCGGTGGACGAGGCCAAATCGGTCCCGAAGTGGGGAGGTCAAGGCACCGGCTCTGGTTGTGGCTCCAACCAGCGTAAACCGGGGGAGATCCAATTTCACCGTTCTGGCTGCAGGCCCCTGGCCGATCACGAGATCAAGCTGATAGTCCTCCATCGCTGGATAAAGCGCCTCTTCGACAGAGGCAGGAAGCCGGTGAATCTCGTCGATAAACAGGACATCGTGCTCCTGGAGGTTCGTCAGGATGGCCGCCAAATCACCCGCATGGGCCAACACAAGACCGGAGGTCGAACGGAGCGATGCCCCCATTTCACGAGCAATGATGTGGGCAATAGTGGTCTTCCCCAACCCTGGAGGGCCATAAAAGATCGTGTGATCGAGCGCTTCATTTCGCTGCTTCGCCGCCTCGATACAGATCCGCAGGGATTCTTTCATCCTCTCCTGGCCGACGTACTCCTCCAAGGTCTGCGGACGCAGCACCGTTTCCATGCTGCGCTCTTCGTCCGTGATCTGCGTGCTGACAACTCGCTCGGTCATCGTTGAGGAAACCTCTCTCGTCAAAGCCTATTACTTCTCCGGTGTTGGGAGGTACTTCGGTGGAGGCGGCAAGGCCCCCTGGCCCGGCGTTGCCGTACTCCCGCAATCCGGCGGGCAGGTCTTGCCGCCCTGGGCCGAATTCGGAAAGTTCGATTCCATCTTCTCCATCTGACATTGTGTGAGCCGTCCCCCATCCTGATTTCCACAGCGAGCCGGCACATTCGAGTTGCCCATTTCACGATAACCCTCGGGACAGGAACCACAGACAGCCAACAAATTTGCCCCCAGAGGGACACACTGAACAAGGGTGGGATCGCCGTCCTTGCAAATCTCTTTGGACTCGGTCACGCCAGTGGTCGCATAGCCTTCAGGACATGTACCGCAAGTCTTCCGAATGCTTTTGGGTTCGCTCGACTCTTCGGCTTGCACAGGCACGGCCCCTATTCCCAATACGAGCACCGCAAGCCCGATGAACAATTGTGCCTGAACTATTCGTTGAATCAATCTCGCCATCATCCTTACCCCCTCGCAAGTTCCTTCAAGGATTCACGAATCATGTCTTTGAGCACGATGGACTCAGCATTGGACTTCTTGACTTGTTTCAACGCTTCCTTGGCATCTTGCGGGCGATAGCCCAAATTTACAAGCGCCGACAGCGCATCATCGAAGATCGCATCTTGCCCCAGTCTGGGTGAATCGTGTGCCGGCCCAAGGCCGGGGTGGAGCTTTCCAACTTTATCCTTGAGCTCCAACACGAGACGGCTGGCCGACTTGTTGCCGATGCCAGGAACCGTCGTCAGTTTCTCGACATCTCCCGACTGAATCGCTGAGACCAGGTCGGACACCGGAAGAGCAGACAAGACGCTAAGGCCCAGTTTGGGCCCGACACCGGATACACTGGTCAACAGCACGAATGCGTCTTTTTCCTGCGACGTCAGAAAACCGAAGAGCTGAATCGCATCTTCGCGGACGTGGGTATGCACGCTCAGCGAGATACTGTCGCTCAGATTGGGCAACCCGTAGTAGGTGCTGAGAGGAATAAACACTTCGTATCCGACCCCCTGTACGTCGAGGATCAGATAAGTCGGCGCCTTGAAGGCCAATCGGCCTGTCAATGAGGCGATCATACTCTAAGAGGCAACATAGGCTGAAGGCTGAAGTGTTCGGAACTCCGACCTTCAGCCTGAATACCTTCAGTCTGAACACCTGAGTAGCTACCGCTGTTGTTCATCCAGCGGCGGCCACTTTCTCCATCACCTCGTCGGAAATATCAAAATTCGCATGGACCTTCTGCACATCGTCATGCTCGTCCAAGACCTCCATCAACTTGAGCATTTGCTCGGCTGCCTTTTCCTCGAGCCTGATCGTGTTCTGCGGAACAGAGGTGACCTCCGCAAACACGGTGTGGATCTTTGCATCGGCGAGGGCCTTCTTCACGGCTTCAAAGTGGTGCGGATCCGTGATGACTTCAAAACTTTTCTCGCCCACTTTCACGTCCTCCGCTCCCGCATCAAGCGCGAGAGACAACAGCGCATCTTCATCGACTGTGCCCTTCTCAATCGTGAGCAGTCCCTTCTTGTGAAACTGCCAGGAGACGGCACCGGCTTCCGCCATATTGCCGTGATTTTTCGTGAGGAGATTGCGTAGCTCGGCGACGGTGCGATTACGGTTGTCGCTCGTGATTTCCATCAATACGCCGGTCCCTCCAGGACCATACGCTTCCAAATGGAATTCTTCATAAGCCACGCCGGGTAATTCTCCCGTGCCGCGCTGAATGGCTTTTTTCAGTGTATCGCCAGGCATATTGGCTTCTTTGGCCTTCAAGATGGCCAGCCGGAGCCGCGGATTACCATCCGGGTCGGCACCCGTACGCGCCGCAATCGTCACCTCGCGGATAATTCTCGTGAAAATCTTCCCGCGTTTGACATCCATGGCTCCTTTGTGCCGTTTAACCGTCGCCCAATGGCTATGTCCACCCATGCTCACTCCATGCAGCCGGACTCATGATGGACCGACCGCGCAAGAATGTGATCTCACTCAATAAGAGTTTGTACTCGTAGCACAGGGTTTGGAAAGGTGTCAATTACACTGAGGAACATACGGCAGACACAGTTACTCTGAATACATGAGCAACTGTATCCCGATGAGCAGAATCAGGCTGGCCCAGGGCAATTCCCACCTGGGAGACCCTCTGTTCGACGGGGAACGGAGCCAATCAGCCAGCAGTTTGGACGAACCAGCTGTCACCGCCATGCTGCCCATAATCGCGTGGTCCATTGCAATCTGGTGGGCTGAAGGATGGTCGCCGTGGGAATGGGCGAACAACATCAACCCCCCGATGATGGCAAACAGGGGCAACGGTGCGACCCAGACCGCATGACGGATCTGTCCAAACCTGCGGAGCAGTTCGATGGCGCCAACCGTTAACGACAAGAGCCCGTAACTCTTATGTTGAAAGATTTCCTGGTCACTGCCGAAGAAGGTCTGCATGAAACTGAGTGAGCCGATGGGCCAAGCATTATGATCGCTCCAGATAAGGAGAAAGGAGCCTGCTGTGAACAAGGCTCCCGGCAGAAGGAACCTGGTCCAAGCCCAGAACCGCGTAGCCAACGCGTGTCGCAGTTCACTGAGTCCTATGATGACGACCAACATGCCGGTGAGGTGATGATTGAATTCAGAATAGGCAATGCCTGCGATGGACCCTTCCCAGCCGGCAGGGGAACCGACAACCCCATGATGTCCGTGGTCAGTTATGACCTCTTCATCCACCGATCTCTGATCATGTCCGCTATGCTGCGCCCATAGAGAGGCAGCTGACAGGAATAGGCAGACCAAAATGGCAAGTCCCACCCGGTAATTTCCGCGCAACCTCAGCTGCATGCCGCTACTGCAACTGTTTAATAATAGAAAAGCCCGTCCAGCGAACCGGACGGGCCTTTGTGCCATCTTCATATTTATTTATATTTTGCCTTACCCGCTTACATGAACTTCATAAACTTATCTTTTGTCTCGTCCATCACTTGAGCCGTAATGGTCGCCAGTCCACGTTCCTTCGCCACCCGCTCAACTTCTTTTCGAGCCATGGGACGGATAAAGTCCGGGATATTTTCAAGCCGCTTTTCAGCTTCCGGCGTCCAGGCGATCCCATTGCTCGAATCGCTCTTGGAATCGTCCATCACTTGTAGGGTGATCGTCTTGTACCCCTGTTTACGGGCAAAAGCCTCCACGCTACTCTGCACCATCGGCTTCACGAACGAGGGAAGCCGGTCGAGCTTTTCCTTCGCATCGGCCGACCAGGTGAAATCTGACTTCACTGCTCCAACATCGCCGGGCTTGCCACTCGAAGTGAGTCCCATGTCAGCCACCATCGCGGAGAAGGGACAGCCGCCGCCGGACTTTTCTCCAGGCTTGGCTGCCGGTGCAGCCGTAGTTGCTGCTACCGCCGGCTGACCACCTTGAATCTTCTCGTTCAAATACGCCGCCATCTGACCGGAGCCTGCGGCTGCTTCGTCTTTCAACGTGCCCCGCGTCATCTCAAAAGGCTCGGCCTCAATGGTACGCCCACCCAGCTTCACCCCGAGAGAACTGACCATCTGGGTTTCGCCTGGATTCGTCACCATCGAGAACTTGGCATTGCAAGAGGGACAGCCGAAGAACACGCCGAGCGTGCCCTCTCCCGGCTTTTCCACCTTCTCGAAGTTCATGTAGGTTTCACAATTGAGACACACGAATTTCATGGGGTCTCCTCTTTGGTACGTGACATCACAGCTTATCGGCGAGCACCTTCTTGTAATCGATGAGCGTCCTGATGCGCCCGGCAATTTCTTGGTAGCGTTGAATCGTCGGATAGGTTTCGTCGAGCAATGGCTCTCCCTTGTCGAACGTGCGCGCGAGTTTTCGGTCGAAAGGAATTCGTCCAAGCAACGGTAAATCCAGCATCTCACACATCGCCTCGGTGTTGCCTTCGAACAACTCGTTCACTTCACCACAAGAAGGACAGCGATACTCGCTCATATTCTCGACCATGCCCATGACCTTGATACCTATGTCGCGGGCATAGGTGACCGACTTCTGCACCACATCCGATGCCACTTCTGATGGCGTCGTAACGACAATCGCTCCCGCCAGGTCCGGAATAAACCCGGCGATGACCGGCGGCTTGTCCGCCGCAGCCCCCGGAGGCAGATCGACCAGCAGATAATCGAGTTCGCCCCAGACGACATCGGCCAGGAATTCTCGAATGACATTCATTTCCATCAGCCCCAACCACACCGGGCTGACATCCATAGGCCCCTTCCAACGCACCGGCGAGGCATCATCTAAGAAGAAGTCCATCGATGCGACTTTCACTCCGAGCGGCCCAACCGGAGGAATCGCCCCCGCAGGCCCCATGGTCAAGGACTGGCCATGCATACCCAACATGCGAGGCACACAGGGTCCGTTCAGATCCACGTCCAAGAGTCCGACCTTCGCGCCCTGCCGCGCAAAGGCTAGTGCCAAATTGACCGTGGTCATGCTCTTGCCCACGCCGCCCTTTCCACTCATGACAACCAGCTTGTGCTTGATGCCGGCCATGCGAGTATGAACCAGTTTGGTATTTTCCGAGATTTGTGCGAGCACTTTGGCGTCGTCTGAATACTTCAATTTGCCAAGAATGGCCTTCAGATCTTTTTCAACCGCCATAACGGGAGCCCCTTGTAACTTGGCGAATATAGAGAGGTTGAACGGTACCACAGGGGTTTCCGGGGAGTCAAACTCCACCGATCCCGTCCGCCAGATGGCGCAAATTCTGAGGCCTAACCGGCGCGTTGCTGTTTGGCCCGTCCGGTTGAGCGACGGGTTAGACGTGCGGTGGTCGCAGCGACATCCAGAAGTCCTCGTAACGCCTCGTTGACCGCCTTAGCATTCGGAAACGCTTCGGCGAGCTCGGGTTCGAGGACGACAACATTTGTCTCCCTGGCGGCCCGAGCAGCATACTTCCCGCGCACGCGCTTGCCGAAGTCCGACCGCCTGTATTCCGGCCGCAGTTCGTCGCCTGCTTTACGACTCCCCCTCTTCATAGATTTTCCTTTCCTGCCTCGTTACCAAACGAGCACTGATCATGCAAATAGTTTCACCTTCATCATTAAGGAGTGGATGGAATGATCGCACAGCGCGCATCTTTCCAATTCCTCGTTTCTTTTTCAAGGGTGGCCTGATCGATCCTCGAGCGCGCGCGTCGAACGACCACATTCTTATCGTGCGCCTTCCGCGAGCGCAGGAGAGCATCTAGTGCCTTCTCATCATACTATAGAGTCATTGGTGGAGCTCTCCACCCCTCCGAACCCACCCCACTTCGCTGCAATGGCTGACCCTACAGCCGTCTCACGCTCAGAAACGACCCTTCTCGAAGGCCTGTTGCCATTGACTCAATCTATGCTCTGTCTTATAAGCTTACACCGTTGACGTTTCCGAACCAGAACAGGAACGACGGATAGATGAATGAGGCTGAAGTTCGTCGATGTGCGGCCAATTGCCGATTCACAGACCACGCTCGAAGGGAGATGGACGAAGAGTCTTTGGGCCGTATTCACGTCGAAGAAGTCTTGCAGATTATCGAAACCGGTGAGATCATCGAACAGTACCTTGACGATACCCCGTATGCGAGCTGCCTTATTTTGGGATATACGCGATCTGGAAGGCCACTCCATCTTGTCTGTGCACCAGTTACCACTGAGGACCGATTAATCGTGATCACGACCTACCAGCCGGACCCAAACCGATGGGACAAGGACTTGCGAAGGAGGAAGCGCTAATGCACTGCGTCATTTGTAAGAGAGGCACGGTCAAATCGGGAACAGTCCAGGCGGAACTTCGAATCGGAACCGACCACCTCATGGTGCCGGTAGAAGCGGAGGTGTGCGACGAATGTGGGGAGGCCTATTACTCAACCGAGGCTATGCGGCATCTCGAACAAGTGCGTGAAAACTTTCTCAGCAAAGTCATCGCTCCGCCCTCGGTTGGGCAGGTGTACCAGATTTCCTGACAGTCAAGCGAGTCAGCTGGCATGGTCTCCACTCTGCACGTTATCCTAATCCTCAATTTCATTTTCAAGGGTAGCCTGGTCGATCCTCGAGTGCGCGAGCCAAGCGAGTAGAAGGAACCTCCGCAACGTTTCACCCTGTCCGCCTCGAAGCGCCTCTTAGGCCGCTGTTAGCCGGATTTTCCCGACCTTGCCGAGCTTCACATGCTGCTTGGCTTGCCAGAGATCGTAGTTGCACTGCATGGCAAGCCAACTCTCCGGAGAACGGCCAAGCGCCCTGGAAAGGCGTAGCGCCATGTCAGGGCTGATACGGCTCGTACCAGTAAGAATGCGATTCAGCGTTGAAGCAGCCACACCGAGCTTCCCGGCCAGTTCGCGGCCGCTCAGATTGTTGGGATCCAGATAGGCCTGGATAATGAACTCACCGGGATGGGGAGGATTGTGCATAGCCATGAGAGTGAGATTAAGGGGTCTGGGGGTCTGACCTCTTTGTTTTTGATATCGCCCTACAGTTTTCCGTCTTCCAGGAAACTGAAGTACCCAGTCCTGTTGAAGATGATGTGGTCCAGCAACTCAATGCCTACGACTTCACCTGCCGCTTTGAGCTGTGCAGTAACGTCGATGTCGCAAGACGAGGGTTCAAGGCCGCCGCTGGGGTGATTGTGGGCGACGATGACGGCGGAGGCGCGATCGGAGAGAGCGTCGGCGAAGACTTCGCGGGGATGCACGGGGCTGCGGTCAATCAGTCCGATTGACACCACACGAATATTCAAAATCTCGTTCGCGCCGTTGATGCTGGCGCACAGGAAATGCTCCTGTTTGCGGTCGGCGTAGTGGCGAACATGCGGGAGCAGATCGGCAGGGGTTTCAATCTTCACGCCTTCCGGTTTGATGCGGCGCCTGGCGAACTCAATGGCCGCAAGAATGAGTGTCGCCTTGGCATCTCCCACGCCCGCGAACTGCGAAAGATCTTCGGCCTTCACATCCAGCCCCTTGTTGTCGATGAGCCGTGCCAACTTGGATGCGAGGGTCATCACATCCATACCGGGCGTGCCTTTGCCGAGGAGCACAGCGAGCAATTCTTGGTCGCTGAGTGCCTTCGCGCCTTTGCGCAGGAGCTTCTCACGAGGGCGGTCGGCTTCGGGGATGTCGTGGATCGCCTTGTTCATGTCTTCAGGCGCCGATGGACAGATGAGTTTGGATAACCGTCACGGCCATGATGTCGAAGATGCCACCAGTATCGGTGTATTTCGGGTCGGCGAGTTCATCGTAACGTCCGCGTGCATCGTAGGTCGTCTGGATGTCCCCATTGACCTGTCCACGATACGGGCCTTCGAGATAAATACGGTCGTCGCGGTGCGCTTGGACGGTGGTGCGGATGACCGGGTCGGCGATCTTCTCTTCCGTCACCTGTTTGATGTAGAGCGCTTCCTCGTCGGTGATTTGATGTTTGGCGAGAATTTGCGCGACCATGTCCTGCACAGACGTCTTCACCTGCACCGGGCCTGCGCCACCTTTTCCTTTACCCGGCTGGAGCTTCACCGGGCCGCCGCTGGTCATCACGCCTTGAAACTGCACCGCCGCCTTCGTAACCACGGTGGCGCGAATCTGTTTCATCAGTTCCGAAACCGTCCCCACCTTGATAAGTTGCGGGCCGACCCATTCAGCGAAGGTGACGAACTCCTGAATCTCCGGTGGATAGGTGAAGAAGCAGGTGAGGAAATGGAAACTCTTCACGAAGCGGGCCAGCAGATAGACGAACGCCTTACGCTCTTCCCAATCGGTGATCTGCGCCTGAAAGCGCGTCCGCAAGGCATTCACCTGGAATTGCACCTGCGCATCCGTCCCGCTTTTGAGCAGCGCGAGTACGTCGGCGGCGTCCTTCTGGGTGAAGACACCTACAGCGAGAATCTCCTTATGCAGCTTTGGGCAGGTTTCTTGATCCGGTTCCTCCGGCTCGAACGGCGTGCCCTTCCGATACTTTGCGAAGGCTTTCAGAATTTGCTTCGCGTTGTTGGTGAAGTCCACGACCACCACATCTTTCTTGCCGTGGTAGCAGCGGTTGAGTCGAGAAACTGTCTGCACTGCGTTGCGGTCGATAACCGGCTTGTCGAGGAACATGCCCGCGAGCAATGGCTGATCAAAGCCGGTCTGAAATTTGTTCGCCACCACCATGATTCGGTAGTCGTCGCCCTCGAAGCGATCTTCGATCAACTCACCTGTCTGCAACTCATTCTCAGCATGTTCGCTGATGGCTGCATTCGTCTCCGTGTGGACGAAATCCGAGAAGGCATAGAGCACCTTATAGAGGGCACCGCGCTCTTTGAGCTTCTCCTTGATGATGTTGAAATACCGCAGCCCAGCCACGCGTGACGACGTCACAATCATCGCCTTGGCGCGTCCACCGATGAGCGCCTTCACATCCTTCTCGAAGATGCGCAGCATCACCTCGGCCTTGTATTGGATCAGTCCGTCGTCCTGAAACGCCACGTTCTGGAGCGCCTTGGACACGACGCCCTTGGGGTAGAGCTTCTCCTCGTCCAGTTTCGGGACGATGGGACAATGCAGGTTGTAGAGCGTCTTGTAGGAAATGATGCTCGCCGCCACGTCCACGATGTAGCCCTCGGCGATGGCCTCCGCCTCGGTGTAGCTGTCGAACGACTTACCAAACATCGACACGGTGGCCGGTGCCGGAGTGGCGGTGAAAGCGACGAATAACTGATTCAGGTCATGCTCACGAATGATCTTGGCAATCTGTTCTTCGAGATCCTCTTCGGGTGACTCCTCATCCGGTTCACCCTCCTTACGGAACGGCAGGCGAATGGCCGCGCCCATCTGGCCCTCCTGCGAGCGGTGGGCTTCATCGATCAGGAACGCCACCCGCAGCTTCTTCAATTCCGGACTCTTCTGAATCTCCTCCAGCACCCAGGCAAACTTCTGCTGCGTGGTGACAATGATGGATTTCCGCTCCTTGAGGAAACGCGGCAGGTCGTCGGCCTTCCTTGCAATGCCCACCACGTCTTTAAGGTGAGTGAACTTGTCGATGTCCTCGCGAATGTTCGTATCGAGCGATTTACGGTCGGTGAGGATAAAGGTGATGTCCACCAGCTTTTCGTTCGTGCCGGGCTTGAAGAGGCTGTGCAACCGGTCGGCCAGCCAGCAGATGGAGAGCGTCTTGCCGCTGCCGGCGGAATGGTCAGCCAGATACTTTTTGCCGATGTCGCCCGCTGTGGCGAAGTGGGCCGTGATGTCCTCCGCCACCCGCCGCACCAGGCGGCTTTGGTGATACCGCGGAAAGATGGTGGAGGCCGGGCGCGCCTGTTTGTCGTCCTCGGCTTCACGCTCGGGCACGCGTACGAGAAAGAACGACAGCGCCTCCAGCAATTGATCTTGTGACAGTACCTCGCGGTAGAGAAACTCGATCGGATACTCGTCGGCATTCGTGGGCCTGTTGGTCAGGCCCATGTTGTGCCAGCGGAAGTTCTCTTCCTTGCGCGGGTCGGTGGCAGCCATCGCGTCGCTGGTGTCGGCGGCGAGGTAGAGGAAGGGATGCTGGAAAATCTTGTGTGTGTGGTCGCGATTGGTGAACTGCGCTACCGCGTCATGCACGTTCTGGTTGGCCTCGTGCTTCAACTCCAGCGCCACGATGGGCAAGCCGTTGAGGTAGAAGACGAAATCAATCTCGCGGTTCGTGCCGCCGAAGTAGAAGTGCGGGCGGAAGGTGATGCGGTTCTCGGCGTATTTGGCGGCGGCAGCGCTCGCGGCGGAGCGCGGCTTGGGATAGAAGAGCCGGAATTCCAGCCCGCGCACCTTGAGCCCCTGCCGGAGCAGCATCCATAGCGGCGTGTGTTCCAATTCCTTCCGCAACGCCTTGAAGACTTCGTCTCGTGCGTCCGTGCCGTAATCGTTTTCCAGATTTTTGAGCTGGTCGGCCTGACTGGCTTTGAGGAAGGCCCAGAGCTGGTCTTCGGCGATGAAATGCTCGCGGTCCGTGATGTCGGACTGCTCCAGCACGGCATACTTGTGCTTGCGGACGAGGTAATCCGCGATGTGCTGCTGAAAGGTTAGTTCTGGCTGCTTATGGCGCGGCATGAACGATTTTCTCTCTGACTCATGATGATTTGGCGAGACGGCGCTTCCGCCGGTAGGGGGGTGGAGCCTCCGCGAGGCGGCTGCCGGGCGACGTGTCGTCCGGCTCAAAGACCACGCGAACGTGTGCTCTCAACAGCTTGGCCACACGGCGAAGCATGCTCAAGGAATGCCCCTCGTAGCTCGGCGATTCGATGCGGCTGATTTGCTGCTGGGAGGTGTTGAGTTTGCGCGCGAGATCCTTTTGAGAGAGACCGGCCTTTTCGCGCAGCGCCGAAATCTGCAACGCCACGTCCCACGCCTCACCCGCTCGCTTGAAACGCTCCACAAAATCAGGGTCACGGAGTTGCTCTTCGAGGTGAAGGTCAAAATTGGTTTTCTTCATAATTTCATTCTCTCCTGCCAGTCGCGCATCCGCTCCCGGGCCGTGTCGAGGTCGCGGGGTGCAATGGCCTGGCCTTTGTTGCGGATGCCGTGAACGGCGACGATACGCCGGCCTTTCATAAAGAACCACAGCACGCGTGTGTTCAGTTTGCCGACATGGCGCAATTCAAACAACCCGTCACCCACCGGCTTGGTCAGCGGTTCGCGATGCGCCTGTCGGCTTCGTAGTTTTCCCAGACCAGCGAAGACCGCTGCAAAGTCGTCCGGATCGCTCGCCTCCAGCTCATCGAGAAACTCGCGTACGGGGCACCTCCCCGCCACAGTCTCATAATATTCTACCGTGAACTCCATTTAAGTCAACATCAAATTTGATGTATCCCTCTCTGCGATCCGCCGCTGGCCGGTGACGCATTCGTGAATCAGCGACTTGCGGTAGGCGGTAAGGGTTTCGATCTGAGCTTCGATGCCATTCACAATCTGAGCAACGTGATTGAGTTTCTCATCGAGAAATCGGCAAATCGCACGTTGCTCCGCGATTGCCGGTCGCGGGATCGGGAACAGGCCGACTTTTGTCGAATTGGTGCTCGCCAAGTTGGTCGTTCGTTTTCCAGTGGCCTCGAAATAATCACGACCGTATCGGGATGTCGTCAGGTACGCGAGAAAAGCCGATAGCAGCTTGTGCTTAAAACAGCGGATAGCGAAGATATGGTTCTGGTGCAGGCAGTCGGGGATCTCTCCGTTCCAAATTGTTCCTCGGCCAAGCTTGTCGAGATCACCACCTTCGGTCATCAGAACGTCCCCAGGACGTAGCTCCACGCGATACGCTACTTCCTCCGGCACCTCAATGGTTGTCACATCTTGCAGGTTGAGATGCCCATCCTGGACATTGGCAACTCGTAAATATGGCCGTTCAATGAGTGGGCCTTCATATACCTTTCCAAGTGTTAGGCCGCCCTGAATTTCCGACACCCGTTTGAGGCTTACCAACTCCCAAGTAAAAGGCACCTCGTTCATCCACACATTCCCGGTCTTCTTTAGTGTGGGGTACCCTTCGAGGCCGCGTGTAACAGCCTTCTGGATGATGTCCTTTCTAACACCGTCCAGCGTTTCGATCTGAGCGCGTTTGGCGGCCACTGCTGCGTCAATCGCCGCGCAACTTGCATCCAGATACGCCGCGATGCGCTGTTGCTCCGGAAACGTTGGGACAGGCAAACGAAGGAATTTGATCCGATCCACCGCCAGCCCTGGTTGCGCCGCTGCGTTGGAGTATTGATTGAGATTCATCGTCCGCAGCAATTCCCCAAACCAAATCGTATCGTGGTTGTGCAACAATGTTGCGACTACTGCGTGCTCCGTCGCCCAGAACCTGCCTCTCGCGTAGTTGATGTTGCCGCAAAGCGCACCTTGCCTGCCGATCAAAACGTAGTGGCCATCGTGAGTGAAAGAGGTTGTAAATCCTCGGACGCCATTCCCGCCGAAGACGGGATAGTCGCCTGCCGGTGCGATCTCCTCCGCAGCAATCGCATCCCCGCTCCTCAGTTCGGCGATGTCTTTGATTCGTCTGACTGTCCAAGGAATGGGAACTCTGCAGAGCCACTCAAGGCCGGACTCTTTGAATGTTTGAGACGGCTGATTCATGCGTTCGCCAGCCCTTCCAGCATCTTCTCCGCCTCCTTCTCCAGCCTCCAGAATTCTTTCAGCAGCTCTTTGGCCGGTGGCGGCGGCTGGTATTTGTAGAAGTACTTGTTCGGCAGGATTTCGTAGCCGAGCATCGGTTTACCGTCTTTCTTGGTATCTTCCCAGCGGATGATCGGCTTGGCGATTTCCCGTTTCAGGAAGGCCGCGATGTCCTCGCCGTGTGGGATATATTCCTCGTCTTGCACGTAGTGCCGGTGCGTCCATTCGACGGAGAGGATTTCGGGTTTCGCCTCCATCAGCACCTTGAACTTCTTTGCAATGTCGTCTTTTTGAGTGAGCGCCAACGTCGCCGTCTTTTCGTCTTTCTCCCCTTTCACTCGGATACGGAATGTCAGGTCGCTCTGATAAAACTCCTGCTCTTTCTTCAAGTTTGCGGCAGTGAATACCTTTTCATAAGGTTCAGTGATAGTCGCGGGCTTGTCCTGCTCGTCAAACTGCCAGAAGACAACGCTCACCTTGTGATAGGCGAAGTCCTCCCGCTGGAAAATCTTCACCTGCTCGTCGACATAGCCCTTCTTCCAACCGTCCCGGTAGCGTTGTTCGATCCAGGCGCGGTGCTCGTCGGTGATGCGATTGCGCTTGTTGCCGAAAGATTTCGGCTCTTTCTCGAACTGTTGACGGGCGTCAATGAGCATCACGCGGCCCCGGTGGCTAGGGGGCTTCTCGTTCCGCAACAGCCAGATATAGGTGAAGATGCCGGTATTGTAGAACAACTGGTCCGGCAGCATGACGATGGCGTCGAGCCAGTCGTTCTCCAGAATCCATCGGCGGATTTCGCTCTCACCCGAACCACAATCACCGTTGGAGAGTGGTGAGCCGTTGAAGATGATGGCGATGCGGCTGCCGCCTTCCTCGGGCGGGGCCATCTTGGCGAGCATGGTTTCCAGAAAGAGCAGCGCGCCGTCATTCACGCGAGGCATCCCGGCCTTGTAGCGGGTCAGCTCCAGCTTGCGGGCTTCCTTCTCGTAGCCGTCCTTGCCGCCCCAGGTGACGCCGAAGGGCGGGTTGCTCAACATTCGGTTAAAGCGCCATTTCGGCTCCGGCCACTGGTCGCCCGGCTCCTTGCTGTGCGGCTCGTGCGGGATGAGCGAGTTGCCGAGGTGGACGGTGGCCTGCCGGTCGTTCTTGATGAGGAGGTCGGCCTGACAGACGGCGTAGTTTGTCGGGGAAAGCTCCTGCCCGTGAACGGTAACGAATTTTCCCACCCGCGCCCTTTCCTCCGGCGTGTCGGCGCGCTCCAGCAGGTGCTCCTTCGCCACGGACAACATGCCGCCCGTACCGCTGGCGGGATCGTAGATGGAAAAGTGCTTGTCCGGGATCGGAATATCCAGCATCTCGACCATGAGTCGGATAACTTCGCGCGGCGTGAAGTGCTCCCCGGCCTCCTCGCCGCTTTGTTCCGAAAAACGCCGGAGCAATTCCTCATAGATGTACCCCATTTCCAACCCGGAAAGCTGATCAGGGCCAAGCGCGAGTTCCTTGTATTGGCTCAGTATCGGGGCCAGGCGGTTGTTCTTCACCATCAAGCCAATTGTGGCGCGGTAATTGAAGTGCTCAATGATGTCGTCAACGTTATTCGAGAAGCCATTGATGTAGTCGCGGAAGTTGGCCTCCAGCAGCGCGTGGTCTTCCTCATAGACCGAGCGGAGCGTCCAGTCCGTGGTGTTGGAGAACGGGCACTGCTTAGGATTCAGCTCCAGCTCTTTGACCAGCTTGGCGAGTTCCTTCTCAGTAAGCTTGGGCCGGTTCTTCCGCACCTCGGCGGCCTTCTTCGCCCGCCAGTCAATCAGCACGCACTCCAAGCGGCGGATGACGATGACGGGCAGGATGACGCTCTGGTATTCGTAGGACTTGAACTTGCCGCGCAGCCGCTCGGCGGATTTCCAGATGTCGGAAGCGAGGTTGTCGAGCTTGGGTTTGTTGAACGAGAGAGCCATTAAGCGTCCTGTCTGTTGTTGAAATCCGAACGTGATGGATTCTCGCCCTCAGCACGGTGTGCTTTCCGGCTACTGGCGTTGATCTCGACGGTCACGCGCTGGCGCCCCTAACGCCGTGGTTCAACGGCGAGCCCGCAACGCGGAGGCGTCCGCTGGAACCACTTGTTATGTTTCACTTCGCCGTCCCCCAAACGTGCGCCGTCTTTGCGTCATAGAGGTGCACCTTACACTTAAATTTGCCCGCAATATGCTCAATGTGCTTCTTGTCCTCATCTGAATAGACGCCGACGTACAGGCTCCAGAGCTTGTCGGGCACCTTCCTTCCGTGCTTCGCGGCTTGGTTAATGGCGGCAATGATGTGTTCATCGTAGGGGCCAAAATTGAAGCCAAACGTCACCAGAGAACCTTCAATCTCACAAAGGTTGTCATAGCAGTAAGTTAGGTAATGGTTATGCATGATGTGCGTTAATTTCTGCTTTCCATCTCCAGCAGTAACGAAGATCGGATATTCGCCCTTTTCTATTCGGGCGCTGATCTTCCCCAACAGGTAGTTGTACTCGTCGTATTCCTCTTTGATCACCGCGATTCCGGTGTCAAAAAAAGGCAGCGCCCCGTGTAGATAAAACATATTCTGCTCGTCACGATGCTTGCCCCAAGTCAATTCCGACCAGACTTGTTCTTCCGCTGGCACGAACTCATCGGGATTCTCGAGCTCTCTGCCACAGCCATCAACGTGGTTAACGATGCTGTTCCGCATGAGGACCCAGTAGAGCAAGAGGTCGTAGTTTGTGCAATAGATGCTGCCGCCAGAATCCAGGAAGACTTTGAGAAAGTGAGAACACGCCTCGCTCTGTTTCTCAGGAACTGTAAAGACGTGTTCCGGATGAAGAGCCTTTACCGCTTCCAACAAACTCTTCTTTAACTTGGCGCTGGCGGCATCAATTTTCTTCTTTAGTTTTGGATTTCCACCAAAGGCAGCGATCAGTGCCGAGAAGTTGTCGAGCTGCTGCATGATGACCTCAAAATTCCTGGTTTCGATGACGCCAAGGATTGTTGAGAGGTCTTTGTCGTCCAGTTTCTTAATGAAGTCGTGCAGCGCGTTATAAGAGAAGATCGCGGAATCGTATGCGATGCTGAATCCGTTCCCGAGGAGTAGGTTGAACTCACGGTTCGGATTCTTTTTGATGGAGGCCAGCACATCATCGAAGGTTTCCAATTTCATGTGTGGACCTGCCTAAAGTGATACATAACGTCCGCGTTTTGCGGCGCTGTAGGAGGCGCACAGCGCCGCAACGCGGGCGTCGGTCACCAACGCGCTGTTAGCTCGCATACGTGCTACCTGAGGCAAGCATTGTGCTGCCTTTTAGAGCGAACGGCGTAAGGACGCCTTTACCGACCTGCTCGACGACAGACGCATGGAGAGCTTCTAAATAGGAATCAACGTCCGCAAGCGTGCGTTCCGCCTGGCTTTCATTGACCTTGTCCTCCAACCAGTACTTCATTCGTGGAGCGGGTGCATGAACCGAGTGCTGGCGGGTGAACTCGTCACGATGAAGCTTTGCATGAACTATTTCATCACGAAGGGAGGCGAGAAATACCACGCTAGCGAATGGGCGTACGTTCTTGTCGGGATACGACATGCCGTGCAGTTCAAGAATCTTCTTAAGCTTGCCTTCAGAACCACGATAGGGAAGTTTTGAGAAGAACTCCCGTTCGGTGGCCCAGGTGTCAGCTGCAACTTTAGCCCCAAGGTAGTTGAGGTACGCCTCGAACACCAGATAGCCCATTAACATAGCAGTGAGGTGAAAGTACCAACTCCCCTGAGGATTTGCCCTTGCAACCTCCAGTTGCTTCGCGACGCATCGCCATAGGGTTCGGTGCGTGTACTCTTCACCAGCGATTGACGATGTGACGATGTCTGCCATGCGACCTAACAATGTTTAAGCGGATCCGCATAGGAGCTGGATCTGCCAATTTCTATACGCATAACACGCCATCGGTTCTCCCGAAACATGCGCGACAAACTTCACCATTTCAGTCAGTTACAGTTCTTCTGGAGTCGGCCCAACAGGATGCTCAAAAAGTTCGTCCAGCGAGGCCGCAGCGACCTATCACTTTATAAGGGGTGGGTGGGATGATCCCAACTGCGCGCGTCCAACGAGGGGAGTCCGCGACCGCGCGTTGCGCGAGCAAAGGGATCGTCCCACCCACCCCCTGCTATATCGAATATTGAAAGGTCGGCTTGGCCCCAATCGCCTGAGCCAAGACTCCACGTCTCTTGATCTCCTCAAGAATCCGACGAGTCTCCGCATCAAAGTCTGCCGGGCTAGAGGATTTAAGTGGGTCTGACCCCTTAAATCCTCCGCTGGGCCGGACCACTTCACGCAACGAGTTCTTGCAGAACTTCAGGATGGCGCTCGGCGACCTTGAAAATGGTTTTTGCCGCCCCGGATGGTTCGCGACGGCCTTGTTCCCAGTCTTGGAGGGTGCGTACAGAAACTCCAAGCAGTGCTGCAAAGGCGGTTTGAGAAAGCCCGGACACCAAACGAGCGTGGGCGACTTCTGAAATTTTTGGACGATGGACGCGAGCACGGATACCCGCCTTCATTTCACGCACCGACGAGAGTAGCTCGGCGCCAATGTCCACTTTGGGCTGACGACCGGTAGGTTTCTGTTGGGCTTTACGCATTTTTGATCTCCTCTTTGACTGGTCGATCCTCGAGTGCGCGCGTCCAACGATATAAATGCTCCCTCCAAGCTTGCCCGATATCTCTTTAGGGATGGGGGCTGATTGATCTTCCACTGCGCGCGTCCAACGAGGGGAGTCCGCGACCGCGCGTTGCGCGAGCACAGAAGATCAATCAGCCTCCATCCCCCTCTTTTTCAGCATCCTATTAGATTGAATACTGAAAGATCGGTTTAGCCCCGATCGCCTGTGCCAGTACTCCGCGACGCTTGAGCTCCTCAAGAATCCGGCGAGTGGCCGCATCAAAGTCTGCCGGGCCTGACAGTACGATATCCGTATTGGGCGGGACTTCCTCAGGCGCCTTACTCATATGAACGGCGATTACCGGGACCGGATGGACAAGCGTCCTGATAACCTGTGCTGCGTCA
>CXWL01003948.1_pt1 | contig 35181 bp, 37 predicted proteins | sample 590931 | NCBI WGS metagenome assembly CXWL01 (sample SAMEA3498368, study PRJEB10139) | groundwater metagenome | biome: water well; material: biofilm material | place: Germany | collected 2015-04-27
GACCGCTCCGGCCCGGGCGTCGGCGCGCTATCGCAAATCGGCCCGGCGCCGGGCCGGATCGACGGTCCGCCCCGGCCCAGGCACGCCGTTATGGAACCGGCTGGTGGAGGAAGTCCGGCCATTGCTCAAGGTGCGGGGCGAGAAAGCCCAGCTGGCCAGGCTGCTCGGCGTGCAACGACAGGCCGTAAACGAATATTTCGTCAGCCGGCAGCGGATGCCCGATGCCGAGCGCGTGCTGCTGCTGCAGGAGTGGCTGCGCGTGCGCAAATCGGGCAAGCGCCCGTCCTGGTAATCGCTGATGTCAACCAATAGTTGACATCAGCCGGTGGGAGAAACCGGGGCTAGACCGCGGATTTCGCGGGCCTGCTCCCGGCGGCCTTGGTCGCCACTGGCGCCGCCTATGGCGGGTTAACCTTGGCGGAGGCAGGCGGCTTGAGCTGGATGAGGACATTGGCAGCGGTAATGAGCCCGCCCCCGACCAGCAGATGCCACGTGACCTGTTCGTTGGGGTAGTGCAGGCGGCCCCACCCCGAGAGCCACGCGGGCACAAACAGCGCCATCAGCGCGGTGAAGACCGGCTCCACGCAGTAGATGAGCCCGGCCTCGGTGGCGGTGATCTTCGGCTGCCAGGTGTTCATCAGGACGAAAGCGCCCAAGGTGCAAAACAGCGTGAGCAGCCCCGTAAACCCGAGCCAGGGCGCCGAGGTCCACGGCACGAATACGTCGGCCGGATGCGGCGCCGTGGCGAACGCCAACGCACTGAACAACACGGCTTCCGTGACAAACATGACCAGGGTGACCGGCAGCGCGCGGTTCGCCGCGAACTCCTTCCGGTCCAGCAGGAAAATCTGCATCATGAAAAACACGGAGCTGATCAACGTCTCGACCTCGCCGCGTCCGAGGTGCAGGGTGCGGAAATCAAACCGACCGAGGATCGCAACGCCGGGCAGCACCAGGACACAACACCCCAGCACGGCGGCCGGCGGCCAGCGGCGTTGCCGCCAGGCGATCCAGAGCGGGATCATGACCGCGTAGATCTGGGTGAGAAAAGCCGAGGTCGACGCACTGGTAAACTGCAGGCCGTCGTTCTGAAACAGCATGCCGGCGCCGAGGGCGAGGCCGATCAACCCGCCCTGTTTCAGCTCGAGCCGGGTGAAGGTGCGGAGCTTGTTCCCCAGCACCAGCAGCAGCACGGCGGAACCCAGCAGGAAGCGCGGGGCGACCGAGCAGGCGGTGATGAACCAACTGCTGCTTGCGGGCAGCACCGCCTGGTGCGCGAGCGCGATGGCCTTCACCAGCGGAAAACTCAGCCCCCAAAACAGGGTGGTGAGCACGAGCATCAGCACGGCGCGGGTGTGGACAGCTCGATCGGAGGCGATCATGGGGGAAAACAAAACCGCCGCGGATTGCTCCGCGGCGGTTTCAAAGGTTTCGTGAAGAGCGGATGCCTTACGAGACGTGCTTGCTGACCAGCTTGGTCATGTCGAACATGCTGACCTGGGTTTTGCCCCCGAACACAACCTTCAGCGCCGCGTCGGCGTTGATGTTGCGGCGGTTCTTGGTGTCTTGCAGACCGTTCTTCTTGATGTAGGCCCAGAGCTTCTTGGTGAGCTCTGTGCGAGGAAGCGGCTTCGAACCCACGATGGGGGCGAGAGCAGCGTCCGGAGTGACCGGCTTCATGAAAGCGGCGTTGGGTTTACGAGTGGATTTAGCCATAGTGCTATTCGTCATAGAATGGGGCGGACCCGATGCAATGATTTTTTAGAGGGAGAATCACATTTTTTCAGAGGGAAAACCCAGGATGATGCCGGCCAAAATAGTCTTGCGGCCGGTCGCGGAATCTTTCTTCCGGCTTTCAAGGCTCTGCGTCCATCTGCACGAACTGCCGGTAAAGCGCCGCGTAATGGCCGGCCTGCGCTAGCAACGCCGGATGGGTGCCGCGCTCGATGATGCGGCCCTGGTCGAGCACCAACACCAGATCGGCGTGCCGGATGGTGCTCAACCGGTGGGCCACCACAAAGCTGGTGCGGCCGCGCAGCAGCTCCACCAGGGCCTTTTGCAGGCGTGCCTCGGTGATGGTATCGATCGAGCTCGTCGCCTCATCGAGGATGACAATCCGCGGGTCGGCGATCAGTGCCCGGGTGAAGCAAACGAGCTGTCGCTGGCCGAGGGAAAGGCCGGCTCCGCGCTCCCCCACTTCCGTGGCAAACCCTTGCGGCAACGCCTCAAGCAAATCCAGGCAATCCAGCCGCCGGGCGGCCTCGCGCACCTCGGCTTCGGTCGCCTCCGGTTTTGCCAGCCGGATATTATCCAGCACCGTGCCGCTGAAAAGCAGGTTCTGCTGCTGCACCATGCCCATCTGCCGGTGCAGCGAATGGCTGGTGATGGTGCGGATCTCCCGGCCGTCCACCACCACTTCGCCGCGCGTCGGCAAATAGAACTTGGCGACAAGGTTGATAATGGAGCTTTTGCCGCTGCCGGTGTGGCCGACGAGCGCGACGGTCTGTCCCGGCTCCGCGGTGAAACTGACGTCGTGCAACACAGGTTTGGCCGGGTCGTAGCCAAAGGTGACCGACCGAAACACCACCGTGGCCCCGGTGCCGCGGGGGACCGGCAGGACGGTGGCCGCTGGGTCGTCCTCCCAGTCCGGTTTAACGTCGATCAACCGGAAGACCCGCTCGGCGCCGGCCATGGCGATGAGAGCCTGGTTGTATTGGTTCCCGATGATCGAGATCGGCGCGAAGAACTGGTTGGCGAGCAGGAAGAAGGTGATGAGCCCGCCCATCGACATGTCGCCGTGAAACACGCGCCAGCCGCCGAACATCAGCAGGGTGGCCACGAAAAACTGGCTGTTCAGCTCGAGCAGCGGCGTGAGGATCGCCGAGGTGCGGGCCAGCGCGATGTTGTATTTGGCGTGGTCGGCGAGCAGGTTGCGGAACAGGCCGGCGTTGGTCTCCTGCCGCACGAAACCCTGCGTCACCCGGATGCCGTTGACCGACTCGGCGAGCGTGGCGGTCACGCGGCTGAAGCTCTCCTGCGAGGCGCGCGTGTAGTGGCTGAGTTTCACGCGGAAGCGCCGGTTGAGCAGCCACAGCACCGGCGCCATGGCCAGCACCACGAGAAACAGCACCCAGTCGCTCCACCACATCACCAGCGCGGAAAAGAACATGGTGCCAAACTGGATGACGCTGACAAACAGCACGTCCTGGATACCGACGCGCACCGCCTCGACATCGCTGGTCACCCGGCCGATGATGCGGCCGATTTTCACCCGGTGGAAAAAGCTCATGGGCTGCCGGATGGTTTTGGCAAAAAGATCGGCGCGCAGCCCGTTCACCACCGTCTCGCCGATCTCCAGCGCGTAACGCTGACGGAAATGAAAGAGCCCGTCGGTCGTCGCCGCGAGCACGCCGAAGCCCGCCACGCCGAGCGCGATGCCCGCGAGGTCGCGGCCGGTGATCGGCCCCTTGATGATCAACGACATCACCCAACCCAGGGCCGGCAGTTGCGCCGACCGGATCAGCGTCAGGAGGACCAGCGTGGTGACCTTGCCCTTGATTGGGGCGGTGTAGGTGAACAACCGGCGGATCAGGCCCCACTCGAGGGGTTTCTGCAGCTCCTCGTCCTCCTCGTCGCGCACCCGGCGAACCAGACCGACGTCGCGGATTTTCCCCGGGGTGATCATGTGCCGCCCCCTTTTTCGCGCAGTTTCGCCAGGGACAGTTCGCGCGCGTCCACCAGTTGCAGGTCGGCGACGCGCAGGTAGGGCCCGGGCACCCGCATCAGTTCCTCATGGGTGCCGCGCTGCACGATGCGGCCGTTTTCCAGCACGATGATGAAGTCGGCCCGCCGCAGCGTGCTCAGCCGGTGCGCCACGATGAAGGTCGTGCGGCCGGCGATGGCGCGGTCCAGCGCCGCGAAGATCTCGTGCTCGGTCTCGCTGTCGATGGCAGCCGTCGGGTCGTCGAGCAGCATGATGGCCGGCTCCAGCAGCACGGCGCGCGCGATGGCCAGGCGCTGGCGCTGGCCGCCCGACAGGGTCTGCGCCCCCTCGCCGAGCAGGGTGTCGTAACCCTGCGGCAGCGCCCTGATGAAATCGTGCGCCGCCGCGATCTTCGCCGCTTTCTCGATCTGCCCGGGGGTCGCATCCGGATGGCCGAAGGCGATGTTGGCCGCGACCGTGTGGGAAAAGAGGAAGCTTTCCTGGAAGACCAGCCCGATGTTCCGGCGCACGTCGTCGAGGTCGAGCTGCCGCACGTCGTGCCCGTCAAGGAGCACCCGGCCCGCGGTCGGATCAAAGAACCGCGGAATCAGGCTCATCAGGACGCTCTTGCCCGCCCCGGTGGCGCCAAGGATGGCCACGCACTGGCCCGGCCGCACGTCGAGGTCGATGTCCCCGACCACGGCTTCGGCCCCCGCGTAAGCGAAGGAGACGTTTTCGAAACGCACCGCGCCGGCGAGCTTGGGCCGGCGGACGGCCGCGGGAGCGTTTTTCACTTCCACCGGCGCATCGAGAATCCCGAACACGCGGCGCGCGCCGATCAGGGATTGCTGCACGCTGTTCACGATGGTGGCCACGTTGTTCACCTGACCGGAGAATTGCTCCAGCAGCCCCGCGAAGACCACGAGCCCCGTGCCGAGCGGCAGCCGGTCGTGCGCCACCAGCCAGCCGCCGTAGCCGAGCAGCACCATCATGTTGATGCGGGTGAGGAAACCGACGGCCGGTGAAAACAGGCTCACCCGCCAGAAAATGCTGCGTTGCTGGTCGAAACAGGCCTGGTTGGCCGCGTTGAACCGGGCCCGGGCCTCAGCCTCCCGGCCGAAGCCCTTGGTCACCGCCGCACCCGTGATGCTTTCCGCCAGAAGCTGGACCATCTTTTCCACCAGGGTGCGGTTGAGGGCGTAGGCCGGCTGGATCTGGCGCGAGAACGCGGCCGACATGAACCAGAGCACGGGGGTCGTGGCCAGGCACGCGACGGTCAGCGAAGGGCTCAGGCTCGCCATGTAGATGATATAGGCCGTGAGCGAGATCCCCATGATCACACTCTGGATCAGAACCTGATCGACGAACATACGCACCGACTGCACGTCGCCGGTGACGCGGGTGATGATGGAACCGGTGCTGTTGGCGTCGAAGAACCGGAAACTCAGCCGTTGCAGCTTGTCGTAAACCTCNNTAGTTGAGCCCGGCGCGGATGAGCGCAAAAAGCAGGATCAGCCCGGCCAGCAGGCCCAGCACGTGGAGCGGCGGCCAGTCTTCGGGCAGGGTGAGATGCAGCGGGTTGGTCCCGAGCGGCGCACCGTCCATCTTGTGCCGGATGAAATCAATGCCGAGCCCGGTGAAGCTCAGCCCGCCGATGCCGAGCGTGAGGAGCACGAGCTGGATACCCAGCACCTGCAGGCAGTGCAGCCGGTAGCGCCAGGCCAGGCCAAACAGGCGCCGGATCAACCTCCGGTTGTCGGCTGTATCATTGGCGGCGGCTTCATGGGCGGCGATCATGAAGCAACCACGCTAGATGGAACCGTTTTTGACGCACGAAGTATTTTCACCGGCGGCGCAACCCGGGAGGTTTTTACCGCAACCACGGCTCGCCCCGACCCAATAAGCGCTTGCCAATAGCAACTCCCGGGCCAGCCTGTCCGGCGTTGGGTTGGTTGTTTGTTAGATTCTATCGCTACGGAGAATTGTCAGGTGAGCGACCGTGTTCAGTGATGATTTGAAATCCGGGTTTCGGGGACGGGCGGTAAGGCGACAGCATCAGCTCTCATCATCACATGTCAGAAAACAACAAGCTCTACGTGGGGAACCTGCCCTTCGCCAGCACCGCCCAGGACCTCGAGGCCCTGTTCGGTCAGGTTGGCACGGTCAATGTCGTTGAGATCATCTTCGATAAATTCACGGGGCGGTCCCGTGGCTTCGCCTTCATCACGATGGCGAACGGCGACGAGGCCCAGAAGGCGGTGGAGAAATTCCACGGCCACGAGATCGAGGGGCGTGCCCTGGCGGTGAACATCGCGCGTCCGCGCGAAGAGCGTCCGCCGGGCGGCGGTGGCGGCTACCGGGGCGGTGGTGATCGCGGCGGCTACGGAGGCGGCCGGGGTGGCGGCTACCGCGGCGGTCGCGGTGGTGGTGGTGGCTACCGGGGCGGTCGCGGTGGTGGTGATCGCGGCGGCGGTGGTTACGGCCGCGAATAATCTCCCGCTCAGTCTTATTTCAAAGGCCGGACTCCGATCCGGCTTTTTTCTTCTTACCGCGCGAGAAACCGCTTCTCCCACTCCGGCTCCGGCAGCGGCGAGGGCTGGTATTGGCCGAACAGCGCATAGCGCGAACGCGCCATTAACTTGTAGGCTATGTCCCGCAATGCCGCCGGGATAAACCGCGTCCAGCCCACCATCCGCCACAATCCGCCGCCCACCACAGCGCACGCTTCCAAAGCACCATCCGTGCGCAACCGATAAGTGCCCCGCGCCGGGTCGGACCAGTCCGGCACAAAGACCAAGCTGGCGAAATCTGCCCCCGGCAGTCCCTGCGCCCGCAAATATTCCTGCGCCGGCCCGCTCTGCAACGGCGCAAAGTGCAGACATCCAGCCCGGTCTGCCCGCAACAATCGTCGCACGGCCCAGTTGCAAAGCCCGCACTCACCATCATAGAGCAAAACGGGACGGAGCTTTGGTCCCATGATGGTCTGCACCGACATGGCCTCAGGTTAGGCGGTTGGCCCGGGTGTCTGCAACCGCCGAAGCACCTTTGCTCTTTGACGCAGCCGGACGGACGGCCACGCTCATGACATGATCACTTTCTTTTGGGTGAAAGGTGCTGTCATCGTATTTTTTGTAGGGATTATAATCACCGCCGGTTGCGCGCGGCGCGACTCCGCCGGTTACCAAGGCTACCTCGAAGGCGAGTTCGTCTACATCGCCGCGCCGCTCGCCGGCCAACTGGAACGACTCGCCGTGACCCGGGGCACCCGCGTCGCCGCCGGGGCCCAGCTCTTCACGCTTGAGCACAGCGCCGAGCTTTCCACCCTGCGCGAGGCCGCCGAGCGGATGCGGCAGTCGCAAGCCCGGCTGGCCGATCTCCGCAAGGGCCTGCGTCCGACCGAACTCGCGGCGTTGGACGCCCGGCTGGCCCAAGCCCGCGCCGCCGCCGAGCTCTCGGCCCGCGAGCTCGAGCGTGCCACCCAGTTGCACCGGACCACGGTGTTGTCCGACGACGACTTCGATCGCGTCCGGCTGAACCACGAGGCCACTACCAAACAGGTGGCCGAGATCACCGCCCAATTGGAGACGGCGCAGCTCGGTAGCCGGACCGATGTCATCGCCGCCGCCGAGGCCGATGCCGCGGCCGCGCAGGCCGCGCTCGACCGCGCCGGCTGGAGCGTGGCGCAGAAAAGCCGCTCCGCCCCGGCGGCCGCGCTGGTCTATGACACGCTGTTCCGCGAGGGCGAGTTTGTCGCCGCCGGGCAGCCGGTCGTGTCGTTGCTGCCCCCGGAGAACATCAAGGTGCGCTTCTTCGTGCCTGAGGCCGGGCTGGCCGCGCTCCAAGCCGGGGCCGCGGTGAAAGTGGCGATCACCGGCCGCCCCGCGCCGCTCAGCGCGCGCATCAGCTATCTTTCGCCCAAGCCCGAATACACGCCCCCCGTCCTCTACAACCGCGAGAATCGCTCCAAGCTGGTGTTCATGGCCGAGGCGGTCTTCACCGATCCGGCCGCGGCGCGCGACCTCCACCCCGGCCAGCCGGCGGATGTGACGGTCGTCCCCTGAAAGCCCTCTTTCCTGTCATTCTGAGCGCAGCGAAGAATCCAGTGCGACTTACGCCCGCGAATATCATGCTGGATCCTTCACTTCGTTCAGGATGACACGCTAATAATGTCCTCTGCACTTTCAGAGTTCGCCATCGACGTCGCTGGCGTCACGAAAAAATTCGACGGCAAAACCGTCGTCAATGCGATCGACCTCCAGGTGCGGCGCGGGGAGATCTACGGCTTCCTGGGCCCGAATGGCTCCGGCAAGACCACCTTCATCCGCATGCTGTGCGGGCTGCTCACCCCCGATGGCGGTACCGGCACCTGCCTCGGCTACGATGTCCGCACGCAACAGGCCGAGATCAAGCGCCACGTCGGTTACATGACCCAGAGGTTCAGCTACTACGAGGACCTCAGCATCCGCGAGAACCTCGATTTTATCGCGCGCATCTACGACGTGTCCGACCGCGCCGCGGCGGTGCAACACAGCCTCGATCGTCTGGGCCTCGCCAACCGCAGCCAGCAACTCGCCGGGCAGCTTTCGGGCGGCTGGAAACAGCGTCTCGCCCTCGCCGCCTGCCTCATTCACTCGCCGCAACTGCTCCTGCTCGACGAGCCCACCGCCGGCGTCGACCCGAAGGCGCGCCGTGATTTCTGGGAGGAGATCCACCAGCTCGCGGCCGACGGCCTGACCGTGCTCATCACCACGCACTACATGGACGAGGCCGAGCGCTGCCACCGCCTGGCCTACCTCGCCTACGGCAACCTCCTCACGCGCGGCACGGTGCACGACGTGGTGGAGGCCGCGAAACTCACGACCTGGATCGTCACCGGCGAAAACCTGCGCCCGGTCGTCGAGGCGTTGCGCGCGTGCGCCGGCGTCGAGCAGGTGGTGGCCTTCGGCACCACGCTGCACGTGAGCGGCCGTGACGCCGCGAAACTCGATGCGGCCATCGCTTCCGTCCGCGACACGCAGCACGAATGGACCAAGGCCCGCTCCGGCCTGGAGGACGTGTTCATCAGCCTGATGGACACGGCGCGCGACAACTTTTCCTGAACCACCATGCGCCGCTTCACCTTTCACCGGCTTTGGGCGATGGTGCTGAAGGAATTCATCCAGATGAAACGCGACCGCGTGACGTTTGCGATGATGGTCGGCATCCCGCTGATGCAGCTCCTGCTGTTTGGCTATGCCATCAATTCCGACCCGAAGCACCTGCCGACGGCGATCCGCTCGGCGGACCAGGGGCCGTTCGCCCGCACCCTGGTCGCGGCACTGCGGCAGAGCGACTATTTCTCCCTCGTGCGCGAGGCGCGGACCGAGGCCGAGACGCACGACCTGCTCCAGCTCGGCGAGGTGCAGTTCGTCATCAACATCCCCGAGGATTTCTCGCGCCGGTTGCTCCGGGGGGAGCGCCCCACCGTGCTGGTGGAGGCCGATGCCACCGATCCCGCCGCCACCGGCCCCGCGCTTGCCGCCGTGCGCGCCATCGCCGCCAGCGTGTTCAACCGCGACCTCACCGGCCCGCTGGCGCGCCTGCGCGCCAAGGACGGCCCCGTGGATTTTGCCATCCACGCGCACTACAATCCGGAGAACATCACCCAATACAACGTCGTCCCCGGACTGATGGGTGTCGTGCTCACCATGACGATGGTCGTCATCACCGCGCTCGCCATCACGCGCGAACGCGAGCGCGGCACGATGGAAAACCTGCTCGCGACGCCCGTGCGGCCGTTTGAAGTCATGGTCGGCAAGATCATCCCCTACATCATCGTCGGTTACATCCAGGTCACGCTGATCCTGCTCGCCGCGCGGTTCCTCTTCGGCGTGCCGATGGTCGGCAGCCTGCCGCTGATCTACGTGGTCTCGCTGCTCTTCATCGCCTGCAACCTCGCGATGGGCATCACGTTTTCCTCGCTGGCCAAGAACCAGCTGCAGGCGGTGCAGATGGCCTTCTTTTTTTTCCTCCCGTCGATTTTGCTGACGGGGTTCATGTTTCCGTTTCGCGGGATGCCGGAGTGGGCGCAGTGGCTCGGTTCGGTCCTGCCCAACACGCATTTCCTGCGCATCGCGCGCGGCGTGCTGCTGAAAGGCAGCGGCTTCACCGAGATCCTGCCGGAAATCTGGCCGCTGCTGGCCTTCCTCGTGGTCGCGATGACGGTCGGCGTGAAGCGCTACCGGCAGACGCTGGACTGAGCTCAGGCCTTGCGCTCCGGCCGCGTGGCGACGTGCACCGTCCGGGTCGGGAAGGCAAACGACAACCCGCGCGCCTCCACGGCGCGCATGAACGCGAGGCTCAGTCGCTGGCGCAGCGCCAGGTGCTTGGGGAAATCGGGATCCTTGGCATCGAAGACCATCCAGATGTCGAGCGATGAGGCGCTGTAGTCGCGGAAACAGCAGATGACCGACGCCGGATCGACCTCCTCCTCCGCGAGGATGAGCCGGCGGAACTCCGCCACGATCTCCTCCATCTGCGCCGCCGAGGTGTCGTAGGTCAGGCCGATGACCTGTTCCACCCGGCGCCCGGTGAAGCGGGAAAGATTCACGATGGATTCGGCTGCGACCATCTTGTTCGGCATAACGATCAGCGACTTGTCGAGCAGGCGGAGTTTGGTGGAGCGCAGGCCGATGTCCTCGACCAGGCCGATGTTGCCCTGGATTTTGATGACCTCGCCCAGCTTGAAGGGCTGGTCGATGGCCACGACGATCGAGCCGAACAGGTTGGCAATGGTGTCCTGCGCCGCGAGCGCGAAGGCCAGGCCGCCGATGCCGAGCCCGGCCAGCAGCGCCTTCACATCAAAGCCGAGGCTTTGCACGACCATCAGCACGCCCAAAACCACGAACAGGGTGACCAGTGTCTTTTTGATCCAGGGCATGAACGCCGCCACGCCCATCTGTTTCTTCAGCGCAATCTCCTGCAGGTGGTCGAGCAGGGCGTCGAAGGCCCGCAGCAGGGCCCAGAAGGTGACGAGCGAGAAGGCGATGGTGGAGCCGTAGCCGGTGGCTTGGTCGGTCGCGGCGGACAGTTTCAGCACTTTCAACGCGGCAAAGATGCCGGTGAGCATGATGAAAGCCGCCACGGGTGACTCCAGCACCGGGAGCAGTTTGTCATCGAGCGTGGTCGTGGTCTTCGCCGCTATTCTCTTCAGGAAGCTGAAAATCAGCGTGGTCACCACCCGGCGGAGCAGCAGTGCGCCTATCAGGAAGAGCGCGGCTATGACGTAGTGGGTCACGGTGTTTTCCGAGGTCCTCACATCGAAGATCGCAAGGGTCGAGTCCACCAGATGTTCCAGAAAATCAGGCGCAACCGGCTTCTGGCCCGCGGCGGCCACCGCGACGGCCGTGGTATTGGCTGGTTCGGCGGTCGCGGCCGCCTGGTTCTGCGCCGGCGCGGCCAAGGCGAAGGTGGCGGGCAGCATTAATTGGATCAGGACGCGAAAGTTCATGACGGAAAAAGGCCCTTGGAAAGACTTCCCGGCGCGCTTGTCAACGGCTTAGCCGCCAAGTCAGGCCGGCGGAGTCTTGGGCTTGGGGCGCCGCCAGGCCAGGGCCAGCAGGATCACGCCCAGGGCCAGCAGGCCCTCGACCGAGTGAATGAGCCAGGGCTCGGGACGGAAAGCCTCCGTCACGAGCCGGTCGGTCATGATCATGTCGCCGCCCACCTTGCCGAGAATCGCCGAGCCCACGTAGATGATGACCGGGTAACGGTCCATCAGCTTGGCCAGCAGGTTGCTCGTAAACACCACCAGGGGGATGCTCAGGCCCAACCCGAACAGCAGCAGGCCGAAGCTGCCCTTGGAGGCGCCGGCCACTGCCATGACGTTATCGAGCGACATCGTGATATCGGCCACCGTGATGAACCAGACCGCCTGCCAGAGGTTGCTGGCCTCGCCCTTGCCCTCCGCCTCACCGGTGTTTTCCCGCAGGAGCTTGACCGCGATCCACAGGATCAGCAGGCCGCCGCCGAGCTTGACATAACTGATCGCCAGCAGCTGCGAAGCCACAAAGGTCAGCCCCACCCGCAGCACGACCGCCATGCCCGAGCCGATGATGATGCCCCACATCCGCTCCTTTTTTTCCAGCCGCCGCACGGCGAGGGCGATGACCACCGCGTTGTCGCCCGCCAGCACGATGTCGATGGCGATGATTTGCACGATGGCGAAGAACCAGTCCCACGGCGTTTGCAGAGTGGTGATGGCGGCGTTGGCGAAAAAGGGCGTCATGTCCGGGGGCCCAGTCTTCGGGCCGAGCGGCGCGGGTCAATGGCAACTGGCCGGGTGGGTTTCAGACGGGGCGGTTGTCCGCCGCCACCTCGGCGACATCCGCCAGCTCGTGGAGCAGCGGCAGCTGCCGCTCCAGTTGCTCAAGGATCTCGGCGCGGGTGAACGAGCCCTGCTCGACGTATTGCACCAGGCCCTTTTCCAGCCTGTAGGCCGCGCCCCACCGGCCCGCCGGCCCGGCCATGAGTCGCGCCCGGATCGACGGCACCAGCGCCGCGGCAAAGAATTCCGGCTGGTTGGTCCGCACAAACCACGCCTGGTCGAAGGCCGGGTCGCCCACCTGGATCTCCTTCGCCCCGAACAGTGCCATGATCTTGGAACCGAAATTCTGTCGGGTCAGGTCGAACTGCAGCCCATGGTCCGCCCGCGGACGCACGCCCACCGCAACCCAGGTCGTGCGCGACTTGCCACTGCCGGTGGCATAGGTCCAGTAACGGATGGCCCGGCCATGCTGCTCGCCATCGAGACTTTCCACCGACGTAAAGCCGAGCTTGGTCTGTTCCGTGAGGCGCAATCCCGTCCGCTGCGCAAACGCCTGCATCTTCTCGAAGGTTTTCCGTGACTGCTTCCGCGCTGACCAGATGACCAAAATAAAGACCACCGCAAAGGCGGGGAGCATGAGCAGTCCGGGGCTGAATTCGGCCAGCATGCCACCATTCAATCATCCCCCGCCCACTACGGCCATAATTTTTTCCCGCCACGTCTTCCGGCGCGGAAATATAATAACCGGGGCCGCTAGCCCGATTATTTTACCCTCCAAAGAGCATTGCAGAGAAATATCCGTCCGCCCACATGGGCGGAGCGACTTCATCGCGGCTAGTCCCGGCAAAGCCGGCCCGACAGGGCGAACATTTCGCACCTCTCGCGGGTGTGAAATGTTCGGGCCGGGCGGCTCCCGGCTCACTTGGCGGGCAAAATTGCCCCAGGGTGTGCTGGCGCATCCGGGAAACTCCGTTCCGCCGCACTTTTTTCCATGGCCTCGGCGTGCGCCGTGGCTTCTATTGCGCCTTATCCAATGAGCTTCGACTTCGACACCGTCATCGACCGCCGCGGCACCGATTCGCAGAAATGGCAGAAATATGCCGGCCGCGACATCCTCCCGCTGTGGGTCGCCGACATGGATTTCAAAGCCGCCCCGGCCATCATCGCCGCCTTGCAGGAGCGGGTGGCCACCGGCCTGTTTGGTTATTCCCGGCCCGCGAAATCCACGGTCGACGCCTTTGTGAACGCGATGGAACAGCGCTACGGTTGGCGCGTCGATCCCGCCTGGCTCGTCTGGTTGCCCGGCCTGGTTGTCGGCCTCAACCTCACGGCCCAGGCCTTCGCCCGGGCCGGCGAGGAGGCGCTGACCCTGACGCCGGTCTATCCGCCGTTTATGAGTGCGCCGAAAAACAGCGGCCGGGTCTCCGTTCAGGTCCCCCTCCATCTCGACACCACCAACCGCCGCTGGGAGATCGACTGGACCGCGCTGGAAAAAGCCATCACGCCGAAGACGAAACTCTTCCTTCTCTGCAATCCGCACAATCCCATCGGCCGCGTCTGGCGGCGCGACGAGCTCGTGCGCCTCGGCGAATTCTGTGTGCGCCATGATCTCGTGCTTTGCTCCGATGAGATCCATTGCGACCTCATCCTGGACCGCCTGCCGCACATGCCCGCGGCGTTGCTCGGCGAGGAGATTGCCCGCCGCACCGTGACGCTCATGGCGCCGAGCAAGACCTACAACATCCCCGGTCTCGGCACCTCCCTCGCCATCATCCCCGAGGCGAAACTGCGCGCGCAATTTGTCCGCGCGAGCGCCGGCGTCATGGCCGAGGTCAACGCCCTCGGTTACGTCGCCAGCGAGGCCGCCTACCGCGACAGCGAGCCGTGGCGGCAGGCGTTGCTGGCCTACCTGCGCGGCAACCGCGACTTCCTGCTCGATTTTGTCGGCCGCGAGCTGCCGGGGGTGGTGATCGAGGCGCCGATCGAGGCCACCTACCTCGCTTGGCTCAACGTCTCCACCCTCAAGCTCCCCGACCCGATCGCGCACTTTGAGGCGCACGGCGTCGGCCTGAGCGAAGGCGCGTTCTTCGGCGTGCCGCGCGGCGCCTACGTGCGCCTGAACTTCGGTTGCCCCCGCGCCACGCTCACCGAAGCGCTCCAACGGATGAAGCGCGCCCTCGTTACTGCCCGCTGAACGTGCGCATCGGGCCCTACGAATTCGGATCCAACCTCTTCCTCTCGCCGCTGGCGGGCTACACCAACCTGCCCTTTCGGCTCGTGGTGCGCGAAATCGGCGGGCTCGACTGGACCACGACCGACCTCGTCAACGCCCGGTCGTTGCTCGAGAAAAACCCGCGCGCCCTCCAGATGATCCGCACCTGCCCGGCCGAAAAGCTGCTCGCCGTGCAGCTCTTCGGCGCGGTGCCCGAGGAGATGCGCGATGCCGCCCAGATCGTCGAGTCGCTCGGCATCGCGTCGGTGGACATCAACATGGGCTGCCCCGTGAAGAAAGTCACCGGCATCGGGGGCGGTTCCGCGATGATGACCGGGCTGGACAAAACCGCGAAGCTCGTCCGAGGCATGGTTGCGGCGGTGAAGATCCCGATCACCGCCAAAATGCGGCTCGGCTGGGATGAAGACAACCTCACGGCCCCCGACCTCGCCCGGGTGCTGGAGGACGCCGGCGTCGCCGCCATCTTTGTGCACGGCCGCACGCGGGCGCAGGGCTTCAGCGGCACGGTCAACCTCGCCGGCATCCGCGCCGTCGTGGCGGCCGTGAAAAACATCCCGGTGATCGGCAATGGCGACGTCACCACCCCCGAGGCCGCCAAGCACATGCTCGACGAGACCGGCTGTGCCGGCGTGAGCATCGGCCGCGGCGCGTTCTACAACCCGTGGATTTTCCGCGACACGCAGCATTACCTCCAGACTGGCGAAGTCCGCCCGGAGACCGGCTACGCCGAGCGCGTCACCGTGATGCGCCGCCATCTCGAACTGATGACCGAGGTTTTTGGCGAGGACCGCGGCTGCCGGCTTTTCCGCAAACCGGCGGCGTGGTATGCGAAGCGTTTCGGGCCGGCGAAGGAATTCAAGAAGGGCATCACGCAGTTCCGCACCCGCGCCGAATTCGAGGCCCTGCTGGTCAATTATCAAAAATGGCGCGCGCCGTTCCTCGATGAACACGGTGAGCTGCAGGCCAAGTTCCGCCCCAGCCCCATGGTCGCCTCGTTCATGCTCGCCCTCGACGACCCGGCGGTGCGGCGGCGCGACTCCATCCCCGTGCCCAAGGGCCCGGTGGACGTGTGGTGAGTCGCGACTCGCCAAGCCGACACGGGCGGCTTTGACTCGGGCCAATGCTGAACGTCGTCCATCTCTGGGGTATTTTCTTCGGCACCGTCGTCGCCCTGCTGCCGATCATCAATCCGCTGGCGGCCGCCGTGACGTTTGTGGCGATCACCGAAGGAGACAGTGCGGAACGGCGCCGGGAGCAGGCGTTGAAGGGCTGCTGCTACATGGTGGCCATCCTCGTCAGCTTCCTCATTGGCGGCACCTTCATCATGAGTTTTTTCGGTCTCTCCATCCCCGGGCTGCGGATCGCCGGCGGCATCCTGATGACCGGCATGGGGCTGAACATGCTCACGGCTCACAAGCCGGCCGAGGCCGGCGATGCCGAGGAACGCGAGGCCGCGCGCAAAAAGGTCGACATCTCCTTCTCCCCGCTCGCGATGCCGATGCTCAGCGGGCCCGGCTCCATCGCCGTGACGCTGGGCTTCACGTCGCTCGCCACCAGCTGGTCCGACTACATCGCGCTCATCGCCGGCATCATGGTCGTGGCCGTGGTGAGCTACATCGTCTTGCGGTTGTCCGGCCGGATCGTGCGGTTGATCGGGCCCGTCGGCCTCAACGCCGTCAACCGCATCATGGGCTTCCTCATCATGTGCATCGGCGTGCAGTTCGTGGTCAACGGCGTGCTCGGCATCGCCACCGATCCCGAGCTGCTCCGGAGCATCCGCGAGACGCTCGCCGCGCACTGATCTGCCTCAGTTTCGTTTGCCGGGCGGCCGGCCCGGACAAATCCCGGGTGTCTAGCCGGACACAACGGGACCGAGAAGACACCGGGACCGTAGCAACGGCAACGGTGCCTTGCTCAGTGGCGGCGTTCGACCTTGGCGCCGGTCGGGTCCTTGAAGGTCAGCAGGCGGGTCTCGTTGCTGTATCCTTCAAAGGTGATGCCGAGCTGCGGATTGACGAGGTCGCCTTTTTGAAAAGACGTGCCGCCGATGAACACGCGCGGCGTCGCGCCGCCCCGCACACCGCTGATCTTGAGGTTCTCCACCCAAGCTTTGAATTGCATGCTCGGGGGGGGAGGCGGGGGTGGTTCAACCGGGGCTTCGACGATGGGGGCGGCCACTATGGCGGGAGTCTCCGTCGGTTTGGTGGCGGCGGACTTGGTCTCGTCAGGAACCGGGGCGGCCTCGGCGGGAGCAGCTTCAACCGCCGGTTCCTCGGCCGGTTTCTCGGCGGGTGCCGGCTCGGCCTGTGCCACGGGCTTGGGCTCCGGTGGCGGGGCGGGAGGCGGGCGCTTAAAGACAAACCCGCCCGCAATCACGAGCAACACGGCAAGAACGCCGCCACCGATGAAGATGAGTTTTTTCTTGGCGCCAAACTTCGCGCCAGATCCACCCTTCTTTTTTAGTGCCCCCGACGGTGGGAAAACTCCCCCCGGCGCCGGGGGAAACGGAGCTGCGCCCGGCAGGGGTGGAAAGGGCGTGGCGCCCGGCGGGGGCGGGAAAGGCGTGGGGCCGGCCTCAGGTGGAGGCGGAAAAGGTGGGGCCGCGGCCGGAGGCGCTGGAAAGGGCGTCTGACCGCTTGTGCCACCAGCTGTTTCGGCGGCGATTGGAGGCGGCGGGAATGGTGGCGGTGCTTCCAGTGTCGGTGGCGCAGCGGCTGGCACGGACTCCGCGGCCGCGGAGTGTTCGGGCGTGGCCGCCGCCGTTTTCGGCTTCAGGTTGAATTTCGGTTTTTCCACCGCGACCGGCTCGGGGGGCGGTGGGGCGGTCGGTTCCGGCATCGGCTCGGGCGGCGGTTCTGGCGCGGGCATGGCGGCGGCTGGTTCCGGTTGGGGCGCCGGAGTGGCTTCCTCGGCCGGTGCAACGGACAAACGCGGTTTCAGGCGCACCGGGGGCGCAGCCTCCGCCGCCGGCGCGGCAGGTTCGGCGGGTTCGGCGGGAGCGGGCGGCGGGTTCTCGGCGGACGCCGCTGGTTGCTCGGTCGCGGCAGAAGGATCGGCAGCCAGCTTGGGTTTCAGGCGGAGCTTGGGTGCGTTGTCTTCGCTCATGCCCCCCTGCCTAGCAGTTTCGCCCCGCCGCGGAAACAAAAAGATTAGCCTCCCTCAACAGACTTGTGGCCGGGCCGGGCGCACCCTACATACCGTCCCCACGTTGATGAAGCGCGCATTATTTAGCCTGGCCTGGCTCCTGGCCGCGGGGGCCCCTGTCCCGGCGCAGGAAGTGCAGCGGCACGGTCTGGTCTTCGAGCAATGGGTGCGCGCCACCTTCTTCGACGGCTACAAGCTCGCCAGCCATACCCAGCGGTGGGATATTCCCGCGACCGCGAGCCGGGCGCACGGCGGCGCCCCACAGCCGCAAGAGCACCCTGCCCTTTTCGGTGTCGAGTATCCGGGCTCCATCGCCTCCAAACCGCGCGGCCGATGAGTGACTCCGTCCAACCGGCGCTCGTCCGCGCCCTCGGCCGCTGGACTATGGTGGCGCTCGTCATCAACGGCGTCATCGGCAGCGGGATTTTCGGGCTGCCCGACGACCTGGTGCGGTTCGTCGGCGCGGCGGCGCCGTGGGCCTACGTGTTCGCGACCATCGGCGTCGCCATCTACATGGGCGTGTTCGCTGAGCTCGGCTCGCAATTCCGCGAAGCCGGCGGCCCTTACCTCTTTGCCCGCGAGGGCTGCGGCCGCTTCTGGGGCATCCAGATGGGCTGGTTCATCTGGCTGGTGCGGCTGACGGCCGCCGCCGCCAACGCCAACCTCTTTGTCGTCTACCTCGGCGAATTCTGGCCCGGCGTCACGGCCCCTGCGCCGCGCATCGCCCTGCTGGTGCTGCTGCTCGGCGGGCTGGTCATCACCAACATCCGCGGCGTCGGTCACGGCGGGAGGCTCTCGAATTTTCTCACCACCGCCAAACTGGTCCCGATCAGCCTGCTCATCCTGGCCGGCCTGCTCTGGACCGGCACGCCCGTCACCCAGCCGCACGTCGAAGCCACCCCGGCCGGCTGGATGAACGCCGTGTTGGCGCTGCTGTTCGCCTTCGGCGGCTTCGAGGCCGCGCTGATGCCGCTGGCCGAGGGCAAGGACCCGCGGCGCGACATCCCCTTCGCCCTGTTCACCGGCCTGCTGGTCATCGCGGGCTGCCTTTTGCTGACCCAGATCGTCGCGATGCGCACGGTGCCCGACCTTGCCGGCAGCGAACGGCCGCTGGCCGATGCTGCGCGCGCGCTGGTCGGCCCGATCGGCGCCGGTTTCATCGCGATCGGCGCGATGGTCTCGACCTCCGGCTATCTCAGCGCGCAGCTCGTCGGCGTGCCACGCCAGACCTACGCCATGGCCGAGCGCGGGGATTTTCCAAAAAACTTCGGACTGGTGCATGCACGCTTCCGCACCCCGTGGGTTTCGATCCTGATCTGGGGCGGACTGGTTCTGGCTCTGGCAATCTATGGCAACTTCATCTGGAACGCCATCATCTCGGCCGGCGCGCGGCTCGTCACCTACGGCATCGCCTGCGTCGCCCTTATCCGGCTGCGAAAATTGCGCCCGCAAGCCGACGCCTTCCGCCTGCCCGCGGGTCCGCTGGTCGCCCTCGCCGGTCTTGCGCTCTGCGCAGTGCTGGTGGGGCAGATGAGCGCCACCCACGCGGTCGTGATCGGCCTCATCGCCGCCATCGGCGCCGCCAACTGGTTCGCTGTGCGCCGGAACTAGGCGGCCTTGTTTTTTTGCCAACCAGTGAGATAATGTCGGCATGAACCGCCGCACATTTACCCGCACACTCGGGCTCGGGGCACTCGCCGCCGGCCTCACGGTCCCGGCCGCTGCTCAGCCGACCCGGCGCAACTTCAAGATCGTCGTCGTGGGCGACGGTGGTGTCGGCAAGACCTGCCTGCTCATTGCCTACACCACCGGAGCTTTCCCGGGTGAATACATCCCCACGGTCTTCGATAACTACAACGCCAACATCGAGGCTGACGGCCGGCCGCTCAATGTCGGCCTGTGGGACACCGCCGGCCAGGATGACTATGACCGGCTGCGTCCGCTCAGTTACCCGGGCACCGATTTGTTTCTCGTTTGTTATGATGTCGCCAACCGCAGTTCGTTCCAGAACGTCGAGTCAAAATGGGTGGCCGAACTGCGCCGGTTTGACCGGCGCGTTCCCTTCCACGTGGTCGGCTGCAAACTGGACTTGCGCGACGAAGGCGTCGCCACAGTCAGGACCGGTGAAGTGATCGAGCTCGCCGAGAAAATCGGCGCCGCCGGCTGTCACGAGTGTTCGGCCAAGGCCCAGATCGGAGTGAAGCTCATGTTCGACTCCGCTTGCCGGAATCTCCTCTCCCGCCCCGCCTGAACCGGGCCCTTCTCACTTCGGGTCTTCGGTCTTTTCCTCGGCCGGTTCTTCGGCCGGGATTTCCTCCGCTGGTTTCTTGGGCACCGGAAGGACGATGGGTTTGCCAGCGTTTTCCTTCCACCATCGCAGCCATTCGTCGCCGGTGGAAAAACTTTGGCCGGTGAGCGTCTCCAGCGCCTGCCGCGCATCTTCACCCAGCTCGTTGTTCTCACCGGCCCGCAGGGCGGCGATCAACGGTCCGATGGCCCGCGGTTGCCGGAGCCGGCCCAGCACATTGATCACAAGCCGACGCACGGCCGGAGTTCCCGACCTCAGTTGAGCGAACAACGGCTCCAGCACCGCCGGATCATCCAGCGTGACGAGCGCATCGGCGACAAATTGGCCGGCATACGGATCCGTGGCTTTCCCCAGCAGGGCCAGCAACGGGGGCCCGGCGCGTTTCTCCCCCAACCCGGCGAGCCGCCGGGCCGCCAGTCGCAGCAGCATCGCCGGACCGTCACCTTGCAGAGCCTGCAACAACTTGTCCGCCACCCCCGGCCCCTCGATGCGCCCCAACAGGATTTCCACTTGCGCTTCGTCCACTTCCTCACGGGTGAGCAGAGCGAGCACGGGTGCCAAGGCCGTTTCGGGCAGCCGGCTGCGGACGATCTTTTCCCCGGCATCAGCATCAGGCTCTTCCTCGGAAGACCTGGTCAAGGCATCCACGGCCCGTCGCCGGGTGGCGGCATCGGTGTCCCCCAGTGCCGCGGCCAGCAGCGGGGCGTCACTGTGGTCGTCGTCCTCGGCCAGTGACTGGACCGCAGCTTCGCGCACCAGCGCCCGCGGATCGGATCGCAACAGCGCGGCCAGACCGGCCTTGATTTCCGGATCGGAACTGTAAGAGGCGACCCGGGCAGCGGCGGCGCGCACCAGCGGATCGGGGTGCTTGAAGCCGTCCAGCAGGGCGTCTGCCTGATCTCTGGAGCCGAGAAATTTGTCCCAGCGCTCTTGCCCGGCCTCCGCTAGGTGCGCCCGGGCGAGCTTGCTCACATAACCCGTGGCATCGTCGCTGGCCGCCATCAAGATGTCCACCGTGCGACCGTCGTTCAGCCGGCCCAAGGCGCTGAGCGCAGCGGCGCGCACGAGCGGTTCCTTGTCCCCGGTCGCCGCCGCCAGGGATTCAAACGCTCGCCGGTCCTCCATACCGCCCAGCACCACCGCGGCGCCACGCCGCAACATGACCGCGTCGCGCTCCTGCAACGCGGCCGCCAGCCGGTCGAGCTTGTCGGGTGCCTCGATCTGCAACAACGCCCATTCCACCGCCCGGTGCAAGGCACCGTTGCCATCCAGCATTTCGCGGGCGACGGAAGCGCGCTCGGCTGGCTGCACCACTTCCATGGCCACAGCCAGCTCGCCCGGTTGTTCGTCGTCGACAGGATCCAAGTTGTTTGTCGGCATGGCTACTCTCTCAACCTTCCGCAGTGCCGCCAATAGCGCCGGCAGCGCGGTGGCGCGGCCATACACTCCCAAACCAAGTGCCGCGAGCCGGGCGAGGGTTTCATTCTCCTCGCCCAGAATTCCGATCAAGGCCGGCTCGACCGAGGCGTCGCCCACCTCGAACAAGGCGCGGCCCGCGCCGGTGTGCAGGTTGGAGTTCTCCAGTTTCATTCCGGCGACCACCGGCCCCGGTCCGCAGGCCCGCCCGAGCACGGTGAACACGGCCCTGCAGTATTCAGTCAGGGTCTCACCGAAAGGCGCATTATGGGGCCTTGCTCTATAACCAAAGATTGTGCTGTGGATGAATTGCTCGGTGGGAATCACCGCGGATATGTCTTCCTCCATAACGACTTGCCCGCCCACCGTCAGTTGCACCGATCCTTTCAACTCGGCCCCGGTGTAACGGTAACCTGAGAGTTCACCGGTATAGGTCGTGCCCAACGGCGTGCCAAGGACGTCGATGGTGATGGTTACATCGGCCGCCCCGTCCGCTCGCGCCAGCTTCCATCCGGCGAGCTTCACCGCTTGCTCCGCCAACTCCTCCAGGGGCAGCGTGTATTTTTCCTCCGGCTTTGGCTCCTCCGGTTTCAGTTTCTCCGGATTGACCGCAGCGGGCTTGTTGTCGGCGCCTTTGTTCTCCTGGGGCTTATCCCCCTCGTCCTTGTCCTCCCCGGTCATGTCCTCGGCCGGTTCCTCGTGCAGATCGTAATCCTGCTTCACTTCCAGGCGGACCGTCGTGGCAGCGCGCAAGGCCTGGCGCATTTCGGGTCCGCTCACTTCCGCCGCTATCATCCCGGCCGGCGCAGTCAGCAAAAGCGCGAGACCGCAGGCCAGTCCGGGAAATCTGATGCGCGGGAGCATGACGGGGCCGGAATCCACTACCAGATATCGCCGGCGCATAAAACCCCAAAGCGGTTGGGGCCCGGCGGATTTCGTTCTGGTGGTAGAATGCGCCGTCGCCTATGGATGCTCAACGCTTGGTCCGTGTCGATCGGATCCCGCCCCAGTTCCAGGAGTCTGCCATGCCCCCCCGCCACCTTCAGCTTGCCGCTGTGCTGGGCCTCGGCTTGCTGGCGGCCGGCCTGTCCGGCGCCGAGCCATCCACCCCGTCAGCGCCGGCCCGGATCAAGAAAAAGGATGGCACGGTGGTGACAGGCGAGATCCGCGGGTTGATTGCCTTGCGTGACCTGACACAAGGGGAGAAAGGCGGCTGGGGCCTGCTGTATTACCTGGTGCCCGGCGATCAGATCACGCTCATCGATGAATCGGGCGTGCATTGGCGCGAGGGCAAGGACGTCGAGCTGTTGCTCTACGTGCTGGGTCAGGATCCTGGTGACGACACCCGCGGCCTTTCCCGCGATCGCGTGCAGCAGATGAAGTTTTTGTTCGCCCACCAAGGCAGCAATTCGTCGGAGTCGAAGGTCACGCCAGAAACCAACCCGCTTCGGGTCCAGGTTTACGGCGAGGTCATCTACGAGAAAGAGGTGGGGAAAATTCTGCCGGAGATTGTTGTCCAGCACGGCAACCAGACCACCAAGCTGCCGGTCTCGGCCATCGTCGTGCCGGTCCCCAGGGTAAAATTGTCGCCATGAAGGCGCCGGCGGCCAATGCCGCGGTGCTGTTTTGCACCGCCTTGTGCTGGACGGCTGCTGTTTCCGCAGCGGAGCCCGCGCCCCCCGGGCTGTGGCTGGGCGCCGAGTCGGGCACGCCGCTGGTCTATTTCAAACCGGCGGCCGGCCTGACCCTCGTGTTATCACAAGTGACCCATGATGGATTTGGTCAGCCGGTTGGCTACACGCTGGAATTGACGCCCACGGCGTCACCCAAACTGACGGTGCAGATCCGCCGCGCTTCGGAGGCCGGTGCCAGTCCCGCCAAGTTCACCGCCCGGGTCGGTGAGCACACGCTGATGGAGCTTTCCGCCGCCAAAACCCAGGATGAATTGGTGGCGCTGAATCCCGCCGACGCCGGCGGCATGGTGCTGGCGGCGGTGGGTGAACTCAAAGAAGATGTCACCACGGAATTCGCCTACGACGACTTCGGCCGCCGGCAGGTTGCCGCGCAGACCTTCGCCCTTGCGGGGGCGAAATGGAAAGTGACCTTTTCGGACTACAAGCGCGACGACTTCGGCCGGCTGGCCGGCTGCCAGGCCGTGTTCATTCAATTGCCCACTGACGCTCCATGAAACAGATCCGCTCGTTGTTTCTCTTTTTCGCGGGGGCCGGCGCCGCCTGGCAAAAGTGGTGGGCAAAACAAAAGTAAACGGCTGTAAACCTTCCCCTCGAATCCATTCCCTAAAACCCAAATAACCACCATGCAAAACTCCCCCGCCCCGCTCCACCTGTCCAAGTCCAGGGCTTTACCGGGCGCACGATCGGCCCCGTTTTCCCGCGCCATGTTGCTCGCCACGGCCTTGCTCCTCGCTGGCTGCATCAGCGACACCTTCATCCTCGACAAGGCTTTTGTTGACCGGACCACGCCCGGCCAGCCCTCCGGCGAAATCACCCTGATGGAACATCCCGTGAGGTTCTTCAATGCCCTGCCGCTCTACGCCGCCTGGTCCATCGTGCTTTACGATGAAAAGAACGAGAAGTATCCCGGCGACCTGTTCTCCTATCCGGCCAAATTGCTCACGGGCAGCGAGGGTCTGCTGGCCACCCTCACCCTCAAGCTGCCGGAGGGCCGGCACAAATTGAGAATCTATTACTTCGGCAAGGTCGCCAGGGACCTCGAGGTGCAGGTGGAGAAGGACCGGGCCGCCGTTTTAAGCCTCAATACCGCCAACATCAAAAAACAGGAGATCCCTGATAAAGGAACCCAGTATTCGCTCGACCTGCTGGTGATCGAGACCGCCCGGGTTGCCACCTACCGGCATCCCGACGCTTTCACCGCCCTCTCCAACGATCTCAAGTCATCCTCAAGCCACTGCCGGTGGAAAGCGGTGGAGGAACTGCGCCGCCTGGGGGACAAGCGCGCCGTGCCATTGCTCGAAGCGGTGGCCCGGGACGATGCCGACGGCAACGTGCGGCATTATGCCCGCCAGGCGGTCGACCACATCAAAAATGCCGGCAGCCGCTGATGAGCCGACCCGTTGCCGCTTCAGTTGCTCGCCGGATGCCGCCGGACTGCGATGCTTGCGGCCAGACGCTACCATCCATTGATCTCGCGGCGGGTACGACCAAAGTTTTCGGGCAGGCTCCGACATTATTCGAAGGTCTCGTCTGCCTCGCCTGTGGAAAGGTCGAGTGCAGCCGCTGCCTTGGTGGCGACAATCGGGCCCGCTGCCGCTGGTGCGACGGTCGGGTGAAACCGGCCTATGCGCATTATCTGCTGCGCGCCCCGGATTTCGCCAAAACCTGCTGGTTCTGTGAGCAAAACCCGTCTGCGCCCGACCACAATCTGCATGTCCGATTGGTTGCGACCCGCGTGCCACATTCCAGGGACCTAACTCCGACCGAGACTGCGATTCCTGTCCCCCGTTGTCAGTCTTGCTCCGTGATCCATTGGAAAGCGGTCGAGGGCGAGAAGTTAATCAGTTGCTGTGTTGGTGGCGTTGCTGCACTCGGGGTGATCATCTTGGGTATCAGGGAGAATAGATTCTGGCTCGGTCTCATGATGGCACCGATTAGTTTCGGCTATTGGCTGCTGTTGAGCCGGGGCCTGCTGGGCCTCCGGTCCCTGCCGAAAGGGGTGAAGCGGCTGCGACACGCGAAGCGGCACCCCGAGGTGGCGAGCCTGGTGGCGAGCAGCGACTGGGAAATCCAGTCCCTTGACCAACGCGCGGAACGCAATGGGTAGGATCCTCAACCGTCCATGTTCAGTTGGGGACCAACTGAAGAGATGGCTCCCTGTCCTCCGCATCCCCCTTGATCCCACCTTCAACATCCTCCTCCGGGAATCCTCAAGCCGCATCGCTCAGCGCGATCGGTCGGAAGTTTGGGCCTCGCAAATTCAGTGCGTAATTGTTGAATACCCAACCATGACGAAATCATTCAGAGCACGTCGCGTGGCAATTCTTGCCGCATCGATCACCAGTGTCCTGATCGCCTCCCCCGAGACTCCATCCGCCGGGGAGAAATTCCTCATCTCCCCTGTCCGCGAATGGACCTACGAGCTGACGCTTCACGGTTTCCTCGGGGTCCATTTCGATCCCTATCTGGTCAACAGCGTCTTGCTCAGCAGCAACGTGACCCATGGCGCCCGGCAAACTTACGGCAAGACCGGGACGACTACGTTTACCCTGCGCGCTCCCGCGGAGCCCGCCAAAGGCGAACAATCGCTCGAACTGGATGCGGCAGCCAAGAAGGCGCTGTTCGGGCCGGCAATCACGAAGACCAGCTTTGCCGTCGTCAAAGGCACCGATCCGCTCGCCGAAAATCACCCGTGGGATTTCAAGAGCCTGGACAAGGACGGCACTTACAAGCAGCTGCTGCCGTTCCCGCAGCCGGTGGTGGCGCTGGAGCTCCGAGGCACCATGGACATGAAGGACGACGAACCATGGGTTCTGAGTGAGCTGCTCGCCTTCGTGCCGGAAGATGGCAAGACGCCGGTCGATCATTTGGGCTGGACCAGTGCGCTGGTCACGGAGCCGGTCGTGGTGCCGGCAGGCACCTTCAAACGGGTTTTTATTTCGCGGCGTCCGCGCGGCGATGGCCAATATACCCATCGGCACACCCTGGAAAGCTGGGTGGCGGAAGGCGTCGGCCTGATCAAGCTGGTCGCGCTGAACCGGGAGAACAAACCGATTTATTCCCTGCAACTCATAAGCTACAAGTAGGCCGGCCCCGAGGAGGGTTCAGTCATGCTTAGCAAAGACACTCGCTATATTCTCGGCTTACCCTGCCTCCTGATTTGCGTAATTTGTGGCATCGCCCTTTATAGCGATGAGAAGCTCGATCCGAATGAAATATTTGCTGCGGGGCTCGCGGCTTCTTTTTTTCCGCTCACCTTGTTTGTCAGCGCCATCCGCTCGATTATCCGCAGCCAGGCCGTGTTGGAACGGGTGCTGGATGTCGAGCATCAGGGCACGCGCACCGTCACCACCTATCGCGTGGAGATCGTCTTCGGCCCCGAGGCTGTCCGCGTCGGCTGGCAGCGCACGGTATTGCCGGTGGTCTGCTTTGCCATCTGGCTGGCCACGCTGGCCCTGAGAAGCGACTGGACTATCCCATTGAGCTTGAGCTGGTGGTGATTTGGGCGCGCCTGTTGATCGCTGCCCTTCCCCTTAACCCCTCCCGCCCGATCCGGTTTCTTATCAGTAACCCCGTCGTGGAAATTATTTATTGGCAGCTGATGCCCTGGCCTGCAGGCTCGGCTCCACTGCGTATGAGGTCAAGGTTGAGCATAATGAAACCCTCACGTTTGCAGCGTTTTTTCGCGACGCTGGCGGTGATGGCTTTCGTGGTCGGTTTCGGCATCATGGGCTGTGGCCTGATTCTCACCACGGTTAGCTTTGAAAGCGGATTCCTTCCGAAAAGACACGGCGTGGTCCGGGTCCCGGCCAACAGCGCAGCGGCGCAGCGGGGCTACGCCAATCCGGGCGAAGGATCTGACGTGTATGAAAAAATCAAACCGCGACACGCAATGGCCAGGACTTCTGCGACTATCGGGGGCGTTCTTGCTGCGATCGGGCTGATAAGCTTGCTCCCCCAGCTTCTGCGGGAACGCGACTGGGCCATGCTTGGTTTCATGCCGCTCATCGGTGGCATCGCCGGCCTGTTAGTCGGTCTGCTCTTGGGGATCATCCCCAACCCAACGGTATACTGGTCTCTGCTGGGGCTGATCTCTGTGATTGCCCTCCTTGTCCCTTCACTAAACGCGACGAAGGGCGCCTAGGAGCGTCTGTTCAACCCCCTTCCGCCCGATCCGGTTTCCTGTCAGTAATAATTCTTGTCACCACCGCTCGTTCCGGCCGCTCATGAATAAAATTTTCGCCCGCCGGCTTGCCTGGGGCGCATTCTACACCGGCCTGTTCGCCCTTTTTCTCGGACAGATACCCGGAATCCTCCTTGCCGTGATTGGCTTGGCTGCGGCCCTGCTGCTGCGCGATGGCCAGACCAGCGGTTTTCTCCATGCGGTTGAAACCGGGGATGTGGCCCGCGCCAGGGAAATCCTCGCGTCGCCGGAGGGGGACAAGACCCTGGCCAGGCATGGCCCGAAGGCTTTGTTTCTCGCCGCCTCGCGCGGTCACGGTGAATTGGTCGACCTGCTCCTGACCAAGGGCGTCAATCCCAACGTGCTCGCGCCGGGTGACGATTCCGCCCTGGGCTGGGCAATTGCGGCGGGTCATCCCGCGATTGCCCGGCGATTGCTGGAAGCCGGCGCGGACCCTTGCTTGAAGAAAACGGGCGCGGGCGGCTTGGGCGACACGCCATTGGGTTCGGCCATCAGGCAGGATGATACGGAACTGTTCGAGGCCATGCTCAAGTCCGGCCGCGTCAGTCAGGAGCACTTGACGAAGGGTCTCAACAGCGCCGTAGTCGCTAATCGGCCCCTGTCCCATCTGCGCCTGCTGCTGAATGCCGGGGCCCAGCCTGAAAAAGCCATCGTGTCTGCTACCCTGCTAAAACAGTCTGAAATGCTTCAACTGCTGCACTCGACGGAAATGGCCGGGTCAGACGAGCCGCCGCTCCTCGAACCACCGAAAATCACCTGAGTGCCGCTTCAGGCCGCCGTAGCAGACGGAATTCTTGGGCCGAAACCGAACGCCTCCCTGATCCAGCCCCAGGCCCGGCGCAGGCCGACGTCGCACCGGTCGTCAGCCGGTGCGGCGCGGCTACTTCCTGGGCATGCCGGGAATATCCAGCGGCACCTGAACTTTTCCAAGATCATGCTCCCGCTGCTCTTCACTCAGAGCCAGGCTGTATGGTCCGCTGGTGCCCTCGAATGGGAGGATGCCGATATCAAATGGCCGGTCGGGCGCCCGCTGCACCACCAGCCCAAACATGAGCTTGTCCGTGTGCTTCCACAACGGGCCCGTTAACAGCGTGAACCGCCCCGCCGCGTCCGTGGTCGCCTTGGTGTTGATGTAGCCGAACCCCCCGTCAACGAGGCCCAGGATCAGCTCCGGACCCTTCTCGTTAACGGGAAAGAGATGGACGGAAAGTCCCGGCAGCGGGGTGCCATCCGCCAAGACCATCATGCCGGTGATCTTCAACTGCTGATTCGCGGGAAATTCTGCCGCCTTCGTCAGCGCCTTGGGGTAGCCCGCATCGGCCGGACTAAAGGCCCCAGCGTAGTCCACCTGTTTGCCGGACACCCGCAGTTTCGTCTTCGCCTCTTCCTTGGCATAAACTCCCGCCAGCAGCGCTCCACTTACCATCGCGGCCGTTAAAAGACGTAGATTCATGACACCATTCGCTTGATTGTGGAATATCTGTGTTGGCGGCCCGCCCGGCCTTATTCGTCATCGCCCATCCCCATGGGCTGCACTCCAAGCCTGCGGCCGCCGCCAAGTCGGGTCAAGCGGGTTGTGCCCTCGCCCGCAACCCGAACGCCTCTTTGATCCATCCCCACGCGCGGCGCAGGCCAGCATTGGCCGCAGATCAAAGATATCAGCGGGAACCTGGCTCCACTGTTGGCTTGAAGGGTATGATATCCTGCAGCGGGAGAACGATTGTCCCCGCGCCGGTCACTATTTCCAAGGCAGGGATCAGTTTGTCGCCGGCTTTGTCCGCCCGGAATTCGCCGAGAATGGGCAGCTTCGCCGCCCCGTCCGGGATAAGGAAATCAGTTTTGACCGCGGCGTTGTCGTGGCGGCTGCTGTATTCCATCATCGCGAAAAAGTTTCCCCCATCCATGGCCGCCACCATGCTAGCTAAAGCCTGAAGGCTGATCGTTTTTTTCTGGCCCACATTCACATACCGCACCGAGACGTCTTTCCGGTAATGCACCCCGTCCTCGTCGATCGCCGCGATGGTGTTGCCCGGGTTGACATAGAGCAACGCCCCGTAACCACCCTCCTTCACCCCGGCAGTGTGCCCTTGGACGAACACTCCCTTGATTTCACCGACGATCACGCTGCCGTCCTTTTTCTTGATCCGGGTTGGGGGCGGTGCCTCGTCTGCCCCCCAAGCCAGGCCCGATAGCATCGTGGCTCCCAAGAGAATGCTGGCTAAGGCACGCACGTTAATGATCGAAGGATGATGGTGGAATAATTCTACCTTTCATCAGCGTCAATGCCTGGGCCGCCTTTTTCCCCGCGGCCTATTGGATACGATCTTCTTTCCCGCTTTCCGAATTGGTCTCCGCCTTGCCGATCGGGTTATCGTGTTGATCGTAGACTTGGTAAGTCTGCCGGAGCCCGCTGTTCTTTGCCGCCAGCTCCGTTGCATAATATCCGTGCCCGTTCAGGGACTTTATCAGACTGCGCTGACTGCCATCGGAAAACCCCGCCAGACTGATCTCTTTTCGAAAGGACGCTGCCTCGCCCGGAATGGGCGTCTTCTTGATTTCTTTCCATTCCAGTTTCTTCACCAGTTCTTTCCCGGATGGGTCGAATCCGATCAGCGTCACGGAACCGTCAACGTATCGAATCACCGTGGGCCGCGTGCTCTCGGCTGCGATCAGCATGATACACGAAACAAGCATGGCGGCAAAGCCTGTCAGTTTTTTGCCCCGCATAGGGATTTTCATGACTGTTGTATGGTTGAGCTATGATTCGTAAACTACCACGATGGTTGAATGGCAAGTTGGAACGGAATGCGCAGTGCCGTATCAGGTTGAGGCGCTGACCAGCGATTTTGACCCGAAGCCGAACGCCTCCTTGATCCAGCTCCAGGCGCGCCGCAGGCCGACGTCGCAGGTGCCCGAGATGCGGTAGGTGCGGGCGAACAGCTCCTCGTGGCCGACATAGCGCGGCGGCAGCAGGAGCAACGTCGTGCTCTTGTCGGCCTCTTTTTCAAAGCCGAGCACCTCGGAATAGAAGATTCCCTTCCCCACCACCAGCCCATCGCGCGGCACCTCGACGGTGCGCTCGGGCAGCACGAGCCACGGACGGAATTTGAAGAGCAGCTTGCCGTCGGCCTCCTGCTGGAGCCGGCCGTAGGTGCGGAGCGGGGCGCCGCCGATGTCGCGGGCCGTGAAAAGCCTGTTGCCATCGGCCAGCAGCTTGAAGCGCGTGCGGCGGAGCGTGAAGAAATCCCAGCTGAAGACGGACCCAAAGATCATCAGACGGAAGGCCCAGCCGGCCATGAAATAGGCCAGGATGATGATGACCACCGACAGGGTCGCGCCTACCACCGGATCGAAATAGGCCGTGGCGGCCACGAGCGACAGCACGCCGGTGCGGATGCCCTTCAGCGCCGTGTCGAGTCCGCCCCACGGGCTGAGCAGGATGAGCACGTTGATCGCGTGACCCACCACCCAAACCACGGCGAACACCGCGACGGACAGCGGCACCATGAGGAGGGTCAACAGCCACGACAGGTCGAAGGCCGCCAGCGGCAGCATGCCAAAGCCGCCGGCCAGCACCGGGGCGTGCTCCAGCGCGGAGGACTGCATCATGAGCTTCGAGCCCAGGGCCACGAGCGAAGGCACCACCGCCCCCGCTGCGACCAGCCCGCTGATCTTGTTCTCCACCGTCTCGGCGATATCGAGTGGTTTCTTCATCCCCGGCGGAACCATGGCCGCGATTGTGTCCTTGAACGCGCACACCCCCACGAGCAGCAGCGCCGGCAACCAGAACGAGATTCGCGCGAACCACGGCAGCGCCGCCTTCTCCTCGGGCGTGCTGGCCTGGAAATATTGGTAGGCCCCGACGCCGCTCACGCCGAGCAGCGGCGAGATGGCGATGCCCGTCACTTGCGAGGCCATCGTGGCCAGCTCGAGGCCGGGGGTCTTGGCCGGCTTTTTCGCCTCCGCTGCCCCGGCAGGCGCGGCCAGGAACAACAAGCTGCACAAAGCCAGAACCAAGGGCGCGCTTCTTTTCATGGCTTCAACCATACCGCGGGGCACCGATTTGAAAAGCCCGCAGATGCCTCGCGACAAAGCTTTGCCAATCCGGGCCGGTCTTGCTCATGTCGGTCCATGCCGCTCACGAAAACCGGGCTCTCCCGCCTGCGCGAACTGCGGGACAAGAAGCACCGCGAGGCCGCGGGCCTGTTTGTCGTCGAAGGCGGAAAAGTCGTCGACGAGTTGCTCGCCGCGAAATACCCGCTGCTCGAAATCTACGCGACCGCCGCGTGGGCCGGCCCGAAAGGTGACCTGCGAATCCACGAAATCAGCGACGACGAGATGGCCCGCGCCAGCCACTTCCCCACGCCGACAACGGTGCTGGCCGTGGGCAAAATCACCCGCCCGCCACTCGCCGCCGGTGCGCTCGACCGCGGACTGACCCTGGCCCTCGACGGCATCCAGGATCCGGGCAACGTGGGCACGCTGCTGCGGGTCGCCGACTGGTTCGGGCTCGACCGCGTGCTGCTGTCGCCCGACTGCGCCGATTTGTTTTCCCAGAAAGTCATCAACGCCAGCATGGGGTCGTTCGCCCGCGTGACCGTCCACACCGCCCCGCTGGCCGGGGTTCTGGCCGGCGTGAAGGCGCCCGTGCTCGGCTGCGACCTGGCCGGCGATGACGTGCACACCCTCAAGCCCCGCCGTGATGCCGTGATCGTCGTCGGCAGCGAGGGCCGCGGCCTCTCAGCAGCCGTCCGGCCCTTTGTAACGCATTCCGTTACCATCCCGAAATTCGGCCAGGCCGAGTCGCTCAACGCCGCCCTCGCCGCCGCCATCGTCTGCGACAACCTGCGCCGGGTTTCTGGCTGAGTGTGGGTCACTTCTTTTCCCAGTCGCGCACCCCGCCCGGAACGAGGCGAAACAGCGGGTGCGGCTCCGGTTTCGTGATCTTGCGCCCCTGGCGGGCCAGGTGCGGTGCGCGCACCCGCAGCTTGGCTTGCAGATGACCCCACTCGTAGAGCAACTGACCGCGCGTTTCCGCCATCCTCCCGGTGATTCTCCCGGGCGAAATCTTGCTGGCATCAAAATGGTAGCCGCGCACCTGCGCCTCGTCGGCCAGGCCAGCGAGGAACGTCGCGATGGCGGCCAACGGATCGGCCTGTGCCTGGAAGCGAGCCAGTTGCGGATGATGGCGGTAACCCTTGGTCTTTCCGGCCAGGACTTTCTGGGCCAGCAGAGCCTCCCGCCAAGCCGCGACCAAGCCCTGCGCGTCAAGATAGCGGGGATGCAGGGTCCACAATCTCATTGGAAGTGCCGGGCGAAATACCGTTCCGGCAATATGTTCAGGTCTTCTTCTTCTTCGCGATCCAGGCGCGGACGTTTTCCTCGAGGAGGTCCATCGGCACGGCGCCGTCCTTCAGCACGAGGTCATGGTATTCGCGGAGGTCGAACTTCGCGCCGAGCTCCTGTTTCGCCCGCTCGCGCAACTCGAGAATCTTGAGCTGGCCGACCTTGTAGGCCGTGGCCTGGCCGGGCCAGACGATGTAGCGGTTGGTCTCGGTGAAGACATCGCGCTCGGGGTTCGGCGTGTTGGTGCGGAAATAATCCATCGTCTGCTCGCGCGTCCATTTCTTGGCGTGGAGGCCGGTGTCCACCACGAGGCGCACCGCCCGCAGCAGCTCGTCGTAGAGCCGGCCGAAGTCCTGGTAGGGATCCTGATAGAAACCAAACTCCTTGGGAAAATACTCCGCGTAGAGCGCCCAGCCCTCGACGTAGGCGGTGTTGCCGCCGAACTTGCGGAAGCGCGGGATGCCCGTCAGCTCCTGCGCGATGGCGATCTGCATGTGGTGGCCGGGAATGGCCTCGTGGTGCGCCAGNNTCGTAGAAGGCGCCGGCCGCGCCCTGCTCGCGGAACGGCTCGACCGGTTTCACGACGAGCGGCGCCTTGGGCTTGGTGATGAAGAACTCGTCGAGCCGGTTGCGCATCGTGTCGATGATCTCGGTGGCGCGCTTCAGGTAGGCGGCCTTCCCCTCCGGCGTCGTCGGGTAATAAAATTTGTCGTCCGTGCGGATGTGCTTGAAGAATGCCTGCAGGTCGCCCTTGAAGCCGACCTGCCGCATGATGGCTTTCATACCCTCGTGGATGCGCGCCACCTCGCGCAGGCCGAGCTGGTGGATCTCCTCCGGTGTCAGGCGGGTCGTGGTCGAGCCGCGCACGGCAAAGGCGTAGAAGTCCTGGCCGTCGGGCAGTTTCCAGGCGCCGTCGTCGGTGGTGGCGCGTTTCTCGTGCGTCTGCAGCAAGGCGATGAGTTTCTCATAGGCCGGCTTGACCGTGCCGGTCAGCGCCGCGGTCGCGTCGGCGAGCAGTTGCGCCTTCGTGGCGGCGTCCGCGTCCGTGAGCGCGCCGACCTTGCCCTCGAAATCCTCCAGCAGGGCGCTTTTCTTGGCCGAGGTGTCGAAGGGCGCGCCGGTGATCACCTCCCGGCAGGAATCGCTGACCAACGCGAAAACGAATTTCGGCGGCATGATGCCCTTCGCCGCGCGGAGTTCCACGCCGTCGGCCAGCTGGCCGAGCAACGGTCCGAGGCCGCGCAGGCGGGCGAGGTAGGCGCGCGCATCGCTGACGTTGTCCACGCGGTGGAAGTTGATGAGGAAGGCCGGCGCCTCGGAATGCAGCCCCGACATCTGGTTGAGCGGGTAGTTGTGATGGCGCCAGCGCCAGCCCTCGATCGCGTGCTCGGCGTCGCGCACGAACATCCGGTGGCTGACCTTGGCCTGGTCGTCGAGCAGGTCGAAATTGATCGTGCGCTTCAGTTCGGCGAACTGCTTCACGCCCAACTCGAAGTCCTCCAGCGCGCGGGTCTCGGAGATGTCGTCCCACTTGTCGTAGTCCGTCTTCATGCCCAGCTGGGTCATGAACATCGGGCTGCGGGCGACATTCTCGTCAAACACGCGCTCGAAAAACGCGTTGGCCTTGGCGGTTTCGGCGGCGACGAGCGGGTCTGCCGGGTCGGCGGCGCGGGCGGACCGCGCGGTGAGCGTGACCGCCACGCACGCGATCAGGATACGGGTGCGGATTTGCATAGGAGAAACGTTGTCTGCCGCGAACCCGGCCCCAGGGCAAGCCTGCGAGGTCAATCGCGACTCAGTGTTCCCATTCGTTGCGGGCGTCATCCACCATCTGCTGCAACACCGGGAAACGGATCTCGCCGTAATTGAAGGCGACACGCAGCTTGCCCTCGCGAAAAACCCAGGTCGTCGGCACCCAGGTAACGGGCAGGCCGAGGAGAGAATTCAGCCGGTCCGCCGCGAGCCGCGAAGGGTTCGGATGGGTCAGGAGCAGCAGATTGGGTTGCGGGCCGAGGCCGGCGGCGGCCAGGCGCGGCGCCGGGTCCTGCCCCTTGTGCCAGATGTTGAGGAACACGACCTGCACACCGGGATTGTCCGCGAGGAATCTGGCCCAACCGGCCGCGGGGTCCATCTCCGCCCGGCAGTTCGGGCACCACGGCGCCCAGAAGTGCACCACGGTCACCTGCGGCCGCGCGACGAGATCGGCCACCTGCATTTCAAGCGGGTCGGCCGCGGGGGGCGCCGCACGGAGCAGGCCGGCGGTCGTCAGCATGAGAAAAAGCCAAGCGAATCGTTTCATCACCGGCAATATGCGCGAAACAGGACAATATTCCAATCCGGACCGGTCAGAGCCAGCTGGATATTTCCCGGAGCGGCTTCTTCCGCGTGGCGGCGACAGGCACCTGCGCGCCCTCCGCCGGATAGCCCGTCACGAGCAGCAAAAACGGCTTCTCGTGCGCCGGACGGCCGCAGATTTCATTGAGAAAGTTCATCGGGCTGGGGGTGTGCGTGAGCGTGGCCAGTCCGGCGTGGTGGAGGGCGGCGATCAGGAACCCGCAGGCGATGCCGGTTGATTCCTTGGCATAGTAGGTCGGCGGCCGCGCGCCCGTGGCATCGGCAAAACTGTTCACCGCAAACACGGCGATCAACCACGGCGCTGTCTCCAAAAACGGTTTGCGCGCGTCGGTGCCCAGCGGCGCCAGCGCGTCCAGCCAGGCCTGGGGTGCCTTGTGCTCGTAGAACTCCCGTTCCTCGGCCTCGGCGGCAACGCGGATGCGCTGTTTCACCGCCGGATCGCCGATGACCGCAAAGTGCCAGGGCTGCAGGTT
>CXWL01007694.1_pt1 | contig 35097 bp, 28 predicted proteins | sample 590931 | NCBI WGS metagenome assembly CXWL01 (sample SAMEA3498368, study PRJEB10139) | groundwater metagenome | biome: water well; material: biofilm material | place: Germany | collected 2015-04-27
GAAGACTGCATGGACGGACCGGAGGCCGGAGCGGCCTGGGCCGGCGCTGGAGCCTCGAGCGGAACCGGTTCCTTCTGAACCACCGGGATCGTCACTTCCGGCTCCACCAGCTTGGAGGGGGCGCCGAGAAGCGCGGGCGCGGCGGGAGCGCCCTCGCCGAACACAATGGCCACGCCGCTGGCATCGGGAATGAGGCGATAAGGCGAACGACCGTCGACCTCGAGAACGAGGCGGGCGACGCGAGGCGGCGCGGCGCTGAACTGAGCGAGGCGCATTCCCGTCACCGGCGCGATGGCTTCGGGCAGGCTCTGTCCGCGGACCGTCACCACCTCAGGGAAGTCGAGGACCAGCCGGTTCGGATTCTTCAGGAAGAAGGCCTCGGGACGCAGGGTGCCGTTGCCGGCCACGTGATAGCCAGTCTGGCCGTCGGTCAGGCGGGTGACGCCCGAGATGCGGGTGGCCTTGGGCGCCGCATCCGTGGAGGAGACAGGAGTCGGGACACGGGCGGGAGCAACCGCGGGTTGAGCTGCCTTCTCCGGTGCGGGGAGAGCGGCGGGCCGACCGTTGGCGGGGCGCGTGACCGTGATCACGACATCGTTCCCTGCCTCCTCGACCGTGTAGGGCGCCATGGCTGCGAGCCGGACCTCGACCCGGGCGGTGGTTCGCCCGTCGCCGCGGACCAGACTGTAGACCCGGAGGGACTCGACCTCGCGGGTCGCGACCTCCAGCCGGGCGGGGAGCCTGGTGGAATCCGCGTCCGCGATGTCGACCACCACGGTGAGCGGGTCAGGGCTGTGATGCGTGAAGCTCGGCCTGGCCGAACCCGCGATGACCAGGCGGGTAGACGTGTCGCCGGTTTCCTGCCGCAGATCCGCAAGGACGGTGCGGCCGTCGCTGGTGGCCTCTCGGGCTTGCGCGGGTAGCGCCAGCAATCCGATGGCGAGACCGATTGAAACAGATATTGCAACCCTCATTTGTTGCTCTCCTCCTGGGCGGAATTCAGAAGTCTCCTCACGTCGCGACTCTTAGCTGGAGACAGCGGGTCCGTGATCTCCTGTCGAAAATTCAAACCGGTGGCGTCGATGCTGGTGACGACACCGTCATGCAGGCGCTGGCCGACGCGGACGAAATAACCCTTGCGATCGGGCCCCTCGAGGACCGCGATCCAGCCGTCGACTGTCTTCACCACGCCCTTGAGGCTTGTCTCCTGAAGGAGGAAGCCCTCGATGCCGGGACGTCGTTGCCGGTTGGCATCACCCTCGTTGGCGACGGGACGAGCCAAGCTGATAAACGGATCGCGGCGGCCGGCGGGGTTGTAGATGTAGCCGTTACGCGGGGCGTCCAGTTCCTGCTCGAGGATCGACTGAATGAGTTCCCCACCCTCGGCGGTGCCGGGAGCGGGAGAAGCCGCGGGCTTGGCGGGCGCCGGGTTCTGCGCCGCCACGGAGGCGGCGAGCGTGAGCGCGAGCAGCGTGGAGGTCCAAAGGCCAGGTGTCTTCATGGTTCGAATCTCCTACCTTCTGCCCGGAGGGCCGGCCGGCTTGGGCGCGGGCTCGACGTAGACATAGGTCAGAGCCGTGACCGTGGCGCTCAGGGTATGGGTGAATGTCGGGCGGGGGGACACCGTGGCCCGCAGGTTGCCGATGTTGACGATGCGAGGCAGACGTCCCACCCTGTCGAAGAAGGTGGCGAGGTTCGGGAACGTGCCATCGACCTGAATCTCGATCGGCCACTCCTGATAGAAGTCCTTCTGCACGACCGCGCCGGGAGCGAAGCTGCGGATCTTCAGGTTCGACTGCGAGGCGAGCGACTGGATCCGCTTCATGAGGTCGGGAGTTTCCTTGGCCGGGGGCAGGATGCGTCGGAGCTGATCCAGACGAAGGCTCAACTGTTCAACTTCCTTCTCGAGCGCGGGCAGGTTGGCCTTAACCACGTTCAGTTCCTGGATCTGCTGGTTCAGGGTGGCGAGTTCCTTCTTGAGTGTGTCGAGCTCGGCGGCTTTGCCCGTCCACCAGAAGTAGTAGAACAACCCCGCGATCAGCACCGCGATGAAGGCGCCAACCCCGAACTGCTGGTTCTTGGGGAGTTTTGTGTAAGCGTTCTCGGCCATATTGTCCCTTTGGCCCCCTACTTCTTCGCCGCAGCGGCGGCGGGATTCTTGCCCGAGGCGGCGGCCTTGGCCGCGGCGTCCTTCATGGCCACTTCAGGGTTGCTGAAGGTGGTGCTGAAGGTGAATTGGACCACGGCGGTGGTTCCCACCGGGGCCTCGCGATAGGAGTCGAGGTTGGCTTCGGGGAACCAGCACATCGCTTTTCCTTCGGGGGTGCTGGGGTTGCAGCCATCTCCCGCGCGCTGCAGGTTGTTCAGGAAGTCTGCGATGGAGTTGTTGTTCGAGGCCTCGCCCGCGATCCTGATTCCGGCTCCGGCCTGGGTGATGCCGGTGAGCCAGACAAAGTCGGGGAGGGCCTTCGAGATCTCATCGAGCATGTGGACCGGCCCACCCTGCTCGGCCTTCAGCCGCTCAATGAGGTTGACCTGATCCTGGAAGCTCTTGCGCTTGCGCTCGAGTTCGTCCTTCTTGGCCTTCTCGACCTGGAGCTTGGCCACGTCGGCCTTGGCCGTGGTGATCTTGTTGCCCGTGTCGGTGATCTCGGCGGACATGGACATGAAGAAGTAGCCGCACCCGAGAAGGGCGATGGCTAGACCCGCGATCAGCGGGGCGTAGGCAAGGGCGGCAGAGCTTCCGCCCCCACCGCCGGATGCTCCAGCCGCAGCCCCCTTGGGCTTGCTGGAAGCCGCCCGCTCGGATTCGAGGAGGTTGATACGAATCATCGGTCGCCTACCTTTCGCACCGCGAGGCCGACGGCGACCGCCGCGGCCGGACCCATCTGGTTGATGACGTCTTCATCGACGTCCTTCGGAGAATAGGTCACCGCATTGAAGGGGTTGAGGATATCCACCTGGGTGTCAAGCCGCTCCATGAGCAGCTCGCGCAATCCCTGAAGGCGGGCGGACCCGCCGGCCAGGTAGACCTGGTCGATACGCTCTTCCTGGGTTGTGGCCCGGAAGAAGTCGAATGTCTTCTGGATCTCCGAGACGATGTTCTCGGCCGTGCTCTGGATCACCGGGAAGACGCTGTCGGGGAGGGTTCCTTCGACCTCCTCGCCGCGCTTCAGGGCCTCGGCGGTTTCATAAGGAAGCCCCAGGTCCTTCTGCAGGGCGTCGGTTGCGAGGTTGCCGCCCACCGCGATGTCGCGGTTGAAGAGCGAGTTCGAACCGCGCACGATGTTCACGTTCGTGATGGCGGCTCCCAGGTTCAGCAGGGCCACCACACGGCCGGAGTCGACTCCGTAGTTGACCTCGTGGCAGTTCTGCAGGGCGAACACGTCCACGTCGACGATGCGAGGGGTCTTGCCCGACTGGGTGATGACCGACGTGTAGTCGCTGATCTTGTCTTTCTTGACCGCGACGAGGAGGACGTCCATGTTGCCGCCGTCGGCCGCGCCCTCGAGGATCTCGTAGTCGAGGGACACGTCCTGGATGTCGAAGGGGATGTACTGCTCGGCTTCCCAATGGATCGACTCGCCGAGTTCCTCGGCGCTCATCTGGGGCAGGGAGATCTTCTTGACGATGACCGCGTTTCCGGAGACGCTGGTGGCGACGTCACTGGTCTTGATCTTCAGGTTGGCGAACAGGCGGTTGATAGCGTCGACGATGGCGCCGGAGTCCATGATGGCTCCATCAACGATCGCCTCGGGCGGCAGCATTTCCATGCCCGCCTTCGCGACCTTGAACTCCGTCCCGGCCTTGCCGACCGGTTTGAGTTCGATGAGCTTGATGCAGGACGAGCCGATGTCGAGACCGACCAGGCTCTTCTGCTTACTGAAAAATTTGTCGAACAAACCCACGATTCCCCCCTAGACCTTTTGATCTGCTTGATCTGCGGAGCTGGTTGAGCGAGCGACGAGGACCGAAGGTCGAAAATCGATATTCAATAGAGACTTTGTCACTCAGTACCTCAAGTAGTGTGTGAAGATAGGCGGATCAAACACTAGTGTCAACGATAATATTAAGGTCATGGTCTTAAGTGTTTGTCAAAAGCCAATAAACTCTTCAAAATCTAAACCGCGTGGCCGCGCTCTCGCGGGCATGGATCGCGTCTATGAAGCGGACCTGGTGCGGTCTCGTGGTCATGATCAGGCAGTGGGTGCGCAGGCCGTCGCCGAAGAAACGGACGCCGCGAAGCAGTGTTCCATCGGTGACTCCGGCGCAGGCGAAGATGATCTCCTTACCGGGAGCGAGGTCGCGGGTAAAGAACACCCGGTCGAGGTCGGCGAGGCCCATTTTCTCGAGTCTGTCGCGGTCGCTCGGCTTGTTCATGACCAGTTTCGCCTGGATCTCGCCGTTCAGGCAGCGCATGGCCGCGGCGGTCAGAACACCCTCCGGCGCTCCCCCGACGCCCATGACCGCGTGGACCCCGGAGCCCAGCACAGCGGCGGAGATGCCGGCGGAGAGATCGCCGTCTGTAATCAGCTTGATCCGCGCGCCGGTGGCCCGGATATCTGAGATGAGTTTTTCGTGGCGGGGCCGGTCGAGCGTCATGACCGTGAGGTCCTTGACGTCGCGGGACAACGTGCGCGCGATGGCGCGCAGGTTGTCGGCCACCGGAGCGTTGATATCGACCTTGCCGCGTGAATCGGGCCCTACAACCAGCTTCTCCATGTAGATGTCCGGGGCATGGAGCAGCCCTCCCTTTTCCGCGGCGGCCAGAACGGTGATGGCGTTGGGCGACCCGGTGGCGCACAGATTGGTGCCTTCAAGGGGGTCGACGGCGATGTCGACCGAATCGCCTCCCCGCCCCACTTTCTCCCCAATGTAGAGCATCGGGGCTTCGTCGCGCTCGCCCTCGCCGATCACGATGGTTCCATCGATGTCGACGCTCTCGAGTTCTCGTCGCATGGCCTCGACGGCCACGTGGTCGGAGTGCTTGCGTTCCCCCTGGCCCATGGTCTGGGCCGAGGCGATGGCTGCCATTTCGACCACTCGGACGAATTCGAGCGGCAGATCGCGACGCTGCAAGGGGACCTCCATTCCCGGGCGGCTTCAAGGGCGCCGGGTCGATTGTGGCGCGAGATTACACCTTTCGCCAATCTGTTTGAAGACTTAGCGCTCGCCCAATGTGTCCCTCAGCACTTTTTCCCGGCGTTCTCAGTCGAACCACTTACCTTCGAAGACGATCTCGACGGCCCCGCGTTGGAGCAGCGGCCCGCCCTCGGCCCAGGACTCCTGGAGGTCGCCGCCGGCGCAGTGAACCGTCACCTCCCGGTCGGTACGGCCGGTGAGGACCGAGGCCACGAGAGCGCTCGCCGACCCCGTGCCGGAGGCGGGGGTGACGCCCACACCCCGTTCCCAGAACCGAACGCGCAGTTCGCGGGGCGAGAGCACGGTGACGAACTCGACGTTGGTGCGGTTCGGGAAGAGGGGATGGTTCTCGATCATCGGCCCGAGGCGCCGCATTGTGGCCTCGGCTTCGGCCTCGGGGACAAAGACCGCGGTGTGGGGGTTGCCCATCGAGCAACAGGTTACGGACACCACCTCCCCATCGACGTTCAGGGGATGATCGACCACGCGGTCGAGCGAACCAAAGGCCACCGGGACGCTGGAAGCGGAGAGTCCCGGGATCCCCAGGTTCGTATCCACCGAGAACTGCTGGGGACCGGTCCGCTCCACGGTCACCGGTCGCGGTCCAGGCGGCGGGGTCACGGTGTGGGAGGCGGGCAGGAACCCGCGGGAATAGGCCCAGGCCGCGACGCAACGCACGCCGTTACCCGAGATCTCGCCATGGGTCCCGTCGGGGTTGAGCAGCCTCATGCGCGCCACATTGTTCGCGGGGTCGATGCCCACAATGAGAATCCCGTCGCCGCCAATGCCCCGATTGCGGTCGCACAGCCGCATCGCCCAGGCCGCCCAGTCGGCGGGTACGTCGGCCTCCGAGACGATGATGAAGTCGTTGCCGATCCCGTGGGCCTTGGTGAATCTCATTGCCCGAAGCTACACGAAAGGATCAGGCCTCGGCGGCCTCGTCTTCCTTGCCAGGATCCATATCCGCCAGGATCGCCTTCAGTTCCTTGCCGGGCTTGAAGTGCGCGGCGCGGCGTTCCGAGGAAACGAGCGGCTCCCCCGTTCGCGGGTTGCGGGCGCGGCGCGGACGGCGCAGGCGCAGGCTGAAAACGCCGAAACCGCGGATCTCGATGCGGTCGCCCTGACTGATGGCGCCCTTGATGGCATCGAGGATGGTTTCCACCACCACGTCCGCCTGCTTGTGGGAGAGCGGCCCCACGGCCGCCATCTCGTCGATCAGTTCCGCTCGGGTCATCTTGGTGGGATCTTCAGAAGGGAGGTGGCGGAGCCCCGAAAATGCAAAGGCGGATCATTGCTGACCCGCCCCTGCACGTTGTCGGGGCGAGCTATTACTTCTTGGTGAGGGCCTTGAACGCGTCGGCCATGGCGGTGGTCGCGTTGGAGTCCTTCTCCTGCGATTGACGAAGAGCCTGCAGGTCGCGGGTCACTTCCTCGTTCTTGGCCGCCTTGATGGAGAGGCCGATCTTGCGATCGACTTCCGTCATCTTGAGGATCTTCACCTTGACGGTCTCGCCGCCCTTGAACTGATCCTCAGGCTTCTCGACGCGCTTGTCGTCGAGCTCGGAGACGTGGACCAGGCCCTCGACGCCCTCCGCCAGCTCGGCGAAGACGCCGAACGACGTGGACCGCGTGACCTTGGCTTCGATGACGTCGCCCGCGCGATGCGTGTTGAAGAAGTGCTCCCACACGTCGGTCTCGAGCTGCTTGAGGCCGAGCGAGAGGCGCTGGTTCTCGGCGTCGATCGACAGAACAACCGCCGTGACGTCGTCACCCTTCTTGAGCACTTCGGACGGATGCTTGACCCGCTTGGTCCAGCTCATGTCGGACACGTGGATGAGGCCGTCGATGCCGTCCTCGACTTCGACGAAAGCGCCGAACTCGGTGAGGTTTCTGACCTTGCCCGTGACCTTGGTGCCCACGGGATACTTGCCGTTGAACTGCTCCCACGGATTCGTCTCGGTCTGCTTGAGGCCGAGGGAAATGCGGTGCGCTTCCTGGTCGATGCCCAGAACCTGGCACTCGACTTCCTGGCCGATGGTGAGGAGCTTGCTCGGATGCTTGAGCTTCTTCGACCACGACATTTCGGAAACGTGGATGAGGCCTTCCACACCCTGCTCCAGCTCGATGAACGCGCCGTAGTCGGTGAGGGAGACAACCTTGCCCTTGACGCGGGCGCCCACCGGGTACTTGAGCGCGACGGTGGTCCAAGGATCGGCCTTCAACTGCTTGAGGCCAAGCGAAACGCGCTCGGCATCGCGGTCGAACTTCAAGACGATGACGCGAAGCTCGTCGCCCACGTTGACGACTTCCTTGGGATCGTTGATGCGGCCCCAGGACATGTCGGTGATGTGGAGGAGGCCGTCGAGACCGCCGAGATCGACGAACGCGCCGTAATCGGTGATGTTCTTGACGACGCCTGTGAGGATCTTGCCCTCTTCGAGCACCTCGAGAGTCTGCTGCTTCTTACCCGCGTTCTCCTCCTCAAGGACGGCCTTGCGGGAGAGCACGATGTTGCCGCGCTTCTTGTTGACCTTGATCACGCGCATCCGGATGTCCTGACCCTTGAGGGCATCGAGGTTGCGGACGGGGCGGATGTCGATCTGGGAACCGGGGAGGAAGGCGCGGACGCCGATGTCGACGGCGAGGCCGCCCTTGACGCGATCGAGCACCTTGCCGGTGATGATGCGGCGCTCCTGATAGGCGCGCTCCACGTCGTCCCACACCTTCATCTTCTCCGCTTTTTCGCGGGAGAGGACGATGTAGCCGTCGCGGTCTTCGGTGCGTTCGATCAGGACGTCGACCTGGTCGCCCGGTTTGACCGTGACCTGGCCGGTTTCATCCTTGAACTCTTCGGCGGCGATGACGCCTTCCGATTTATAGCCCACGTCCACCACGATCATCATGGGCGTCACGCGCAGCACGATGCCGCGGACCACCTCGCCCTCGGCGAGGTTCTTGAAGCTCACGTCGTACATGTCGAGGAGTCGTTCGTACTCCTCGGGATCCATCGGGGTTTGCGCGTAGGGGTTCAGTTCGGCATCGGACATGGAAAGGGTAAAGCCTCTTCTATTCTTAGATTTTCTTCCTCGATTCTTGGGGCTGACGGCCTCCAAAGTCTTTGGAGGAGCCCACTTTCGGGAAGCGGGTGATTCTATGCGCCCGGGAAGGAAAGCGTCAAGGACGCCGAGGTTCGGTCCTCTTCAACGGGGGCTGCAGACCTGCGAGCGCCACTTCTGGGTGTACTCGCTCGCACCCAGATCCTTGCGTTGGGTCAGGCGGATGATGCGGTTGTTGTCGGGCTCGTACCGGCCGACCTGGTCGGCCAGGGCGCCGCCTTGAAACTCGACCCGGCCGGTCGCCGCGTCGAAGCTGTAGCGGCCTCCGCTGCCATGAGTGGTGGTGTAACGCCCGCCCTCGAGAGTGATGGTCTGCGTATGGGTATAGCGACCACTCAGAAACACACCACACCCGTAGGTTCCGGTCGCAAGTCCCCTGCCCGCCCCGAGCAGGGGCGCCGCAGGAGTGGCTGCGCGCGCTGCATCCGGCCGGGAAGTCGAAGCACCGAGCGCTCGCACGTTCGCCTCCTTGTAATAGGAATCCTGAGAGAACTCGTCGTGTTTGATCAGGTAATAGCCGGCATAGCCCTCGACCCCGACTTTGACCACCGTGCCCTTGTACCAGGCGATGTTCCAGCCCTCGACACGGTCGCCAACCTTGTATTTGGTGGCAGTGGAAGGTTCCGGCACGGAGGGCAAACCGAGGCCGGAGGCCGTGCCCTTCGGTGTCCCCGGACCTGAACCCTTGGGCCGCACATCGGTCGGCTGGAAATACCTGGCGAACCCCGTGCTCTCGTTGTAGGTCCCATCCTCCGCCCGGTAGAGCACCAGAACGCCCGACGCGTCGACGCGCTTGACGCGACCTACCGTGCCCCAGTTTCCGTGGACAAAGACCTCGACGGTCTGGCCGGGCTCAAAAGCCTGGGCCCAGATGGAAGCACAGGCCAGGAGAAGGCAGAGCGCGATGGCGACAGAACGAAACAGCGATTGTGGCAAGGAGGCCCCCTGAGGTCGACGAGCCATTGACGCTAGCACGCGCCCGCACCGCGGCCTGGCGTAGCCCCGCTCCAACGAAAACGAAGGGGGCCCCGAAGGGCCCCCTTTCCACGACTATCGGCTCGGGTTCTGCTTAGAACTCGAAGCGGAAGCCCAGCTGGAACAGCCGCTGCTCGCCCGCCTGGAAGTCGCCGGCGAAGCGGTTCGCCGTGCCGAAGGCGGTAGAAGCCCGGCTACCCACGAAGTTCGTCGGATTGATGGCGTTGGTGAGGTTGAAGCCTTCCGCGATCACCTCGATCCTCATGTCCTTCTTGAGGGTGACGTGTCGCGCGAGGCGCAGGTCGAACTGCTTGAAATCGGCCCCCCGCGCGGAGTTCAGCGTGGTAACGCCCGGCGGCAGGTCGAAGTTCGCACCGTCACGATTGAGGTCGGTGCCGGCCACGACGTTGTAAGGCGTCTTCGATTTGTAGCGGAACACCGGGGAAAGCCGGAAGCCGCCCGGAGCGTTCCACGTGCCGTTGATCGTCACCCGATGACGAGCGTCGGTACGAGTCGGCGCCATCTGGGCTTCGTTGAAGGGATCGAACGCATCGAGCGAGTTGAACTCACCGAACTCGTCGGTCGCGCGCAGGCTGGCGTTCGACTTCGAGCTCGAGAGCGAATACCAGGCGGTGAAGCTCAAGTTCCCACCCGAACGCTTCTTGAACGCGAGGTTTATGCCCTTGTAGTAGCTCTCGCCTTCCATGATGTCGATGCGGAAGTTCGCTCCGCCCGACTGAGGCAGGAATGTCGAGAGACGACGCGCACCTCCGTTGATGCGGACGTTCGCGGCAACGCGCGTACCCAGATCCTGGGCATGGGCGTACACCGCGTCCACTTCGAACGCGTAGTCCTTACCGAGGGCCCTGGAGAAACCGAGGTTCGCCTGGTCCGTGTAGGGCTGCTTGACCAGCGGGGTCGCGGCGTGGCTCGGGAGGGGCGTGGTGGCCCCGACCAGCTGATTCGGCGGCAGTGGCTGACCGATCTGGTAGAGGCTGCCATCTGCGTTCCGGATGCCGGTCGAGTTCTGGTGAAGGTAGACCTGTCCGAACGAGGACTGCGCGCCAATGACCGCGAACAGGATGTTCGCGTTCGTGTAAGCAAAGTCGTAGTACCGGCCAATACCACCGCGGACCACCATGCTGCCATCGGCCTTCGCGTCATAGGTGAAACCGGCGCGGGGGGCAATGTTGTTCTTGTCCTCCGCGGGCTCCTTGCCAAAATCCTCGAAGCCGATGCAGGGGCATGGGAAGCCGGCGCTCTTGAAGACGCCGGCCTTCGCCGCGGCCTGAAGCTCGGCAAAGATGATGTTCTTGCTCTGGTCAAAGGCGAAACCGGTGACGAGGTCATAGCGGACACCAAGGTCGAGGGTGAGCTTGTCGTTCATGCGCCAGCCATCCTGGAAGTAGAAGGCGTACTGGTTGTTCGGGATGCGGCCGACACTGCCGCCCGGACCGCTGCCGATGGACCCGTTCCGGGTGATGGTGGAAATCGGCGCCGTACGCGAGTCGGCGAGGCGGGTGTACTGGTTGACCTGACCGGTCGAGAACGTGATGTCGAGCGTCGGCTCATAGATGAACGAAGCGCCGACACGGAGATCGTGCTTGCCCATCGTCCAGCTGAAATCGTCCCGGAACTGGTGCTTGTGCTGCTCGGTAGTCTGGGGTGTGTTGACGCTCTGACCCACGCTCACGCCGTTCGGGAACTGCTCAAAAGGCAGCTCCGAGTTCGCCGAGATGAAGTTCTTGAAGTACGAATACTGGTACACGAACTCGTTCAGCCGGCCGCCGGAAAGGGCGCTGTTGAGGTTGACGTTTGCGGAATGGAACTTATTGGTGCTGATACCCCATCCCTCGGGCGGAGTGGTCGCGTTCGCGCCATAAGGCTGCTCATTCTTGTCATAACCGTATCGAACCGAGAGGTAGTTGTTCGAATTCAGCTGGTGGTTGATCTTCGCGACGCCCATCGTCTCGCGGAAAGGAACATCGAACACGCCATCCTTGTCCGGGAACAGGCCACGCGTGCTGACCGACTGAGTCGTGTCCTGCTGAACCCGCTCGACGGAGAGGAAGAAGTGAGTCTTGTCCTTGACGATCGGGCCGCCGAGGCTGCCGCCGAACTGATTCTTGCGGTAGTCGCCCTTGGGACGGTTGTTGAGCTTCTCCGTGTTGGTGATGGAGTTCATCTTCTTGTCACGGAAGTACTCGAAAACGGATCCCTTGAAGTCGTTAGTACCGCTCTTGGTGACCACCTTGATGGTGCCGCCGTTGGCGCGGCCGGTGTCGGCGCGGAAACGCTGGGTTTCAAACTTGAATTCGCCAATCGAGTCGAGCGGGAAGTTCTGGACGAGGCCGCCGACGGTGTCGTCGTTGTTGTCGCCGCCGTCAATGAGGTAGTTGATATTGCGTCCGCCGCCGCCTGCCACCTGAGGAGCGAACTGCGTGCTCTTGGTGGGGTCGGTGTGGTAGCCGAGGCTCACGCCGGGGACCAGCGCCGCGAGGTTGCCGAACTGACGGCCGTTCAAGGGAAGGTTCTCGATCTGGACCGCAGTGATGACTTCACCGACGCCCGCATCCTTGGAGTCGATGAGTGGAGCCTCGGCGGTCACGTCGACATTCTCGGTCTGCCCGGCCACTGACATCTTGAAGGGGACCACGGTCGTCGACTCGACGTTGACGTTTGCGTTGCGCGACTGGGCGCTGAAGCCGGTGAGAGCAGCCTTGACCTCGTAGACGCCGACCGGCAGGCCGCCGATCCGATAGGTGCCCGCGGGCTCGGTGGTGGCGGAACGAGAGAAACCGTTGCTGAGGTTGGTAGCGGTCACGACAACGCCGGGCAGGGCCAAGCCTTGCTGGTCGAGGACGGTGCCCTCGATCAGGCCATTAGTGCCCTGCGCGAACGCGGGCGAGACAACGGCGAGCGCAATTGCGAGCGCTGCCGCCAGATAACGGAAACGATGGGTCAAGTGTTTTCTCCTAGAAATGGGCGGCCCACCTTGGACCGTCACGGTCCTGGTGAAATTCAGTTCCGCGGATCGTCAATTCAATCGAACAGCGATTCGTGGATACGGAAGGCTTCCCTGATATTTGACGAAAGTCTAACAATCTAAACAGCACGCGTCGAGGTTTCGAGCGAGTACAAACCTTTGTATCTCGAGACCACTGAACGGTGACTTCAATCAATGCAACAAACGGGCCTTCGCTGACAATTCAATCCGCCGGAGCGCACCCAATCGCGAAGCCTCTCAGCGGAGTAACGATTGAAGGTCGCTCAGAAATGCGCGCGCCTTCGTCCGGAGGGCCGGGTCTTTGGACCTCGCAGCGGCCTCCCGAGCCAGGGCCACCGCTAGCTCGACATTGCCGCGCTGTGACTCGGTCACGGCCAGATTGAGCCGCGCTTCGTGAAGACTGGCATCGGCCGCTAGGGCTCGCGCGAACAGGTCTGCCGCGCGATCCAGCTGTCCCCCCTCGACCGCGAGCACGCCCGAGCCGTTCAGCGCCTCGGCGAGATCCGGAGAGAGTTCAAGTGCTCGAGCGTAGCTGCGCTCGGCTTCGTCCGCATGACCCAACGATCGAGCGATGTTGCCGCGGTTCGCCCACGCGCGAGCATGATTGGTGTCGAGTCGCAGCGCCGTCTCGACCGCCTCTCGCGCGAGGTCGAAACGGCCGTCTGCCGCGTACAGTGTCGCGAGGTGGTCATGAGCCTCCACGAAGGCGGGGTCGAGCCCGATGGCGCGTTTCTCTGATTCAATCGCCTGAACGCGTTTCCCCAGCTCGTCGAGGACGAGGGCCCGGTCGTGAGCCAACGAGGCCGATTTCAGATCGAGTTTCTCCGCGGCGATGAGTACCCGCAGCGCTTCATCCATGCGGCGCGCCCGACGGAGCGCGGCAGCGAGAGAGCGATGAAACGTGATGTTCGCGGGGTCCTTTCGGACGAGTTCGCCAAGCAGCCGGGCCGATGCATGGAAATCGCCGCGCGCTTCCGCGTCCATCGCCTGCTCGAAGCCGCGGAGAAGGGGCGCCGCGTCTTTGGGATCCATAGCGGGGTCCCCCGAATCAGCGCGACGCGAACTGGCGGCCACGTAGCCGAGCGACCTGAGCCTCTCCTCGCTCTCACCCCCGGCGTTCAACCGGGTCCCTTTGACTTCTGAGGCGAGCGCGGCCTTCAGAATGCCGCGCATTCGTTCAACATCCGCCCGGCGCGAATTCGAAAGGTCCGAAACCTCGCCCGAATCCGCGGCGAGATCGTACAACTCGGGTCGCGGCGCGTCGACGAGCTTGAGGTTCCCGATTCGCCACGCTCGCACGGGCGCCCAGCCGAAACCGGTCGCGTAGTCGCTCTCCGCATAGGCCTCGCGCCCGCCGCTGTCCTTCACAAGATTGCGACCATCGAGGCCGGCCGGGACCTCGATCCCGAGGATTCCGAGAACCGTCGGCATGAGGTCCGCGCCGCGCGTGACTCCGGCCTGCCGCTTCCCCGCCGCGACGCCCGCGCCCGAAATCACCATGGGAACGCGCAGCGTTGATTGATAGAGAAAGAGCCCGTGCGTGGACTCGCCGTGCTCCCCAAGGCCCTCGCCGTGATCGCTCGTCACGGCGGTGAGGAGACGATTCGGGCGAGAGGCTTCGGCAACCGCGACGAGGCGGCCGAGACATCGATCTGCGGCTGCGACCTCGGCGTCGTAAGCACTGCGGCCTCGAAGCGCGAGGTCCGAGGGTGGCGCGTAGGGAGCGTGGGGTTCGTAGAAGTGGACCCACGCGAAGAACGGACCCTTCTGCGCGCGGATCCACACGCTCGCGTTTTCAACCACCGCGTCGCAGGCACGCTCGGATTCCAGCACGCTCCGCCCCTTTGTGACGCGGTCGATCCGATCGTCATAGGCATCGAAGCCTCGTGCGAGGCCGTATCTTCGATCGAGAACCACCGCGGAGACGAAGGCGGCCGTGGCGTGCCCGCGTGCCTTCAGGATCGTCGCGAGGGTCGGCGTGAACTCCGGAAACTTGTAGGTGCCGTTGTTGCGGACGCCGTGATGGTAAGGATCGAGGCCCGAGAGGATCGTTGCGTGGGACGGCAGGGTCAGGGGCACGGCGGCCACCACGTCCTCGAACAGCCAGCCTCGCCCCGCCAGCCGGTTGAAGGCCGGGGTGAGGCCGGCCCGAGACCCGTAAGCGCCCACTCGATCCGCGCGCAGCGTGTCGATCGTCACCAGAAGGACACTCGGTGCAACCTCGGGAGCGGGTTTCGCGCAGGCCAGCAGAGAGCAGGCGGCAAGAAGTAAGACCGCGGGCAACCAGAGGGGCCTCACGGGATCTCCTGAAGGCGCGCCCAGGCGCGGGCAACGGTCACTGGATCGGTGAGCGCAGCCTCATACTCGCGACGCGCGTCCTTGACCCGACCCTCCACGCGAGCGATCTCACCGAGGTTGTAGCGAACCTGACCGTTGCCCGGATCGACAGCTACAGCATCCTCGAGGATGCGCCGGGCCTCCGCCAGCCGCCCGAGTTGCGCAAGTGCGGTCGCATAGCCGACATAGGGATCGGCGGTGGACGGTTGTGACTTGACCACCCTCGCGAAGAAGCGCAGCGAGTCGGAGGGTTTGCCGGCACGGAGAAGCGCGTCGGCGAGCCGCATGTTCAGGAGCGGGTTCTGAGGGTCGAGGGCAACGAGGGAGCGATAAGCCGCGATCGCCGCCGCCCAGTCGGCGAAGGGACCCGTCGCCTCGGCGATGCGTCGCGCCACTTCAACCTTGTCCTTGGGGTCGGCGCCGCTCCCAAGGCCGCCCGGACCCTGCACATAGCCAAGCGAACGGAGGCGTTCCTCGGCTTCGGCGTCGGGCGATCGTCTCGCCGTCGTTTCCCCCGTGGCCGCAAGCATCTTCGAGAGGGCGGCATCGAGAGCACGCGCTCGGGTTGCATCTTCCTCCGCCCGATTCCTCGCTTCTCCCTCATCGTCCGCGAGAACGTACAGCTCACGCCGAGGCGCCCTGATCCACTTAAAGCCGCCTTCCCGCAACGATCGCAGGTCGCTCCAGCCGAAGTCGAGCCGCGGAGCAAGAGTCTCGGCGTAGAGGACGCGATCGCGCGCACCGGGACCAAGGGCCTGGGTCAGACTGACGCCCGGGAGCGACGAACCACTCACATTCGCGGACTCGATGAGCGTGGCCCCGAGGTCCGTCAGCCCCACGGCAACCGTGCTGCGCTTCCCGGGATCGAACCCCTTCCCTTTGACGATGAGGGGAACCCGCAGCGTCGTGTCATAGATGAAGAGGCTGTGACTCCATTCACCGTGTTCCCCGAACGCCTCTCCATGGTCCGAGGTCACGGCCACCACACTGGGGCCGGGCCGCGCGTCCCACGCCGACAGCAGGTTGGCGGCGGTTGCATCGACCGCCGCGATCTCGTCGCGGTAGGGATCGTCCGTCTGGAAATCGGCCGGAGGATCGTAAGGCGCGTGGGGGTCAAAGAGATGAACCCACACGAAGACCGGGCCGGGGTTGGCGGCCAGCCAGGCCCTCGCCGCATCGACCACATCACTCGCGCGTCGCTCCGCGAAATCGTAGTTGACGCCCGGAGCCTTCGACATCGTGTCGTCGTAGACATCGAAGCCGCGCGCCAGGCCGAAACGCGCGACCAGTGGGAAACCACCGATGAAGGCCGCGGTCCTTCGCCCCGACGCTTTGAACACCTCGGCGAGCGTTTTCTCGGACGGGCCCAGAGCGAAACCGCCATTGCCTCGAACGCCGTGGGCCGGGGGAAGGAGTCCCGTCATCAGCGATGCGTGGGCGGGCAACGTGATCGGAACCGGAGTGTAGGCCCGCTCGAACACCACTCCTTCACGCGCGAGGCGGTCGAGCGCCGGGGTGCGGGCGCGTGAGTCGCCGTAGGTCCCGAGGCGGTCGGCCCTCAAAGTATCGATGGTGATGAGGAGAACAGAGGCAGGGGGAGCGGCCGCCTGCCTCGGCGAACAGCCGGGGACGGACAAGAAGACAAGGAAGAGGAGAAGCCGGTTCGACAAAACACGCCGAGTCTATCGGCGCGGCGAACTAGAGGTCTCGCAGGGCCGTGGTGGGCTCCACGCGCGCGGCACGGAGCGCCGGGCTCAGGCTCGCCAGAGCCACCGCGACCATCAAGGCGACGGGCGCCACGGCAAAGGTCACCGGGTCGACTGCGGTGATTCCGAAAACAAGCCCGGACATGCCGCGCGCCATCGCCACCGCCCCGATCAATCCGAACACCAGGCCCAGAGCGGCCGGTATGAGCGACTCCCCCACGATCATGCGGGCCCCCTGCGAGGCGCGTGCGCCGAGAGCCATCCTGAGGCCGATCTCCTGAGTGCGCTGGGCCACCATCGCACTCACCACGCCGTAGACGCCGACCAGGGAGAGCGTCAGCGCGAGGCCCGCGAAGAGGGTCAGCAAGATCGTCTGGAACCGTCGAGCCGAGAGACTGGAATCGACGGCCTCGGCGAGAGTGCGCACGTTCGACAGAGGCTGTTCGGGGTCGATCGACCACACCGCGGTTTGAAGCGGCTTGATCACCCCGGCCGGATCACCGGCCACACGCAGCGCCAGGTCGGCAAGCCGGACGGGGTAGAGGTCGGTCTGGGCGGCGGCGAGGTACACCTGAGGGGCGAGCGCGCCGGTCAAGCCCTCGCGGCGCAGGTCGGAAACAACGCCCACCACCGTGATCCACGGCCGGTCGGGACCGCGACGAAAACGCTGGCCGAGCGGCTCTCCACGGCTCGCGAGGAACGTGCGCACGAAGGCTTCGTTCACGACCGCCGTGCCCGGCGCACCATGCCTGTCCGACGGACCAAAGGCCCGACCACGCAGAAGGGATACGCCGAGGGCTCTGAAGTAGTCGCCGCCGATCGCCTGGAACGCGGCGGAATGAGTCGCCTCGATCGCGTCGTCGTCGAAGTCGAGGCCGCTTTCCCATCCTCCACGAAGGGGGAAACGATTCGCGAAACCCACCGCCTCGACGCCGGGGATGGTGCGCGCCCGTTCTGCGAGCGCCTCGAAGAAAGTAAACCGGGCCTCACCCGTCGAGTAGCGCTCCGCCGGAAGAGGCAGGCTCGCGACCAGAACGCGCTCGGTCTGGAAACCAAGATCCACACCGCGTAACTCCGCGAAGCTGCGCACGAGGAGTGTGGCGCCGACGAGGGGAAGGACGGCCAGGCCGACCTCGATCGCCACAAGGCCCCCCCGCCCAAGCCGGCCCTTGCGACCTGCCGCCCCCCGTTGTGCTCCCCGCAGCGCTTCGGTGGCGCGCGCGAGAGAGACCAGTATCGCCGGGAGAAGGCCGAACACTGCGGCGCCCACCAGGGAAAGAAGCGAGGCGACGCCGATCACGCCCAGGTTGATCCCGATTTCGGAAAGACGCGGCGTGCGCACGGGCGCTAGAGCGATGAGAACGCCCTCGAGAGCGAAAGCCAGGAGCAGCCCCGCCCCACGTCCGGTGGCGGCAAGAACGAGGCTTCGAGCCAGCGACTCGCGAACCACCCGGCCGCGGGACGCCCCAAGGGCGATCCGGACCGCGACATCCCGGCTCTCTTCCACGGCGCGTGCGGCGAGCAGGCTCGCGACGTTCACGGAGGCGATGAGAAAGATGAGGGCTGAGGCGCCGAGTAAAAGCATCATGGGAGTCTGGAGCGAACCCGATAGAACTTCCTGACCGCTCCGGACAAAAGCCCGGACCTCGCGCTTCGTCTCGGGCTCGGCCCGGGCGATGCGGGCCATGATCTCGGCGAGAGCCACATTCGCTTGCTCGACGCTCACGCCCGGGCGCAGCCGCCCGATGACGTTCAGGATGTGCTCGCTGCGATTGTGCCGCATGTCGTCGGGCACCACCCCGGGCACGAAGTAGTCGACCTGAAGCGCCGCGGAGAGTTCCTCGGGGGCCCGGAAACCGCGCGGCATCACCCCCACGATCCGATAAGGCCGTCCGTCCATGAGGAGGGACCGCTCCAGAACCTGTGGGCTTCGATCGAATCGAGCTTCGTGGATGCGGTGGCTGATGACGACAACGTCGTCGCGGCCCGCCGTGTCCTCTCCCGGCAGGATCGCGCGACCGATCGCCGGGTGGACCCCCAGGACATCGAAGTATGAGGGCTCGACCGACAAACCGGCGAGGCGTTCTGGAGAGCCCGCGAAGGAAACATTCTTCCCGTCCGTCTCAAAGCCGGCAAGGGAGGCGAAGATCGTGTCGAGGGTCTTGAAGTCCGCGAGGTCGCGGGGCGAAACCGCTCCCGCGTCGTTCGAGCGGCAGTCGGTTTCAGCAAGATCGACGATCTGGTCCGGATCGGGATAGGGCAACGGCCGAAGCACAATCCCCTGCACGAAACTGAAGATCGCGGCATTCGCCCCGATCCCGAGGGCCAGTGCGAGAACCGCGAGCGCGGTGGAGCCGGGACGGTGGCGCAGGCTGCGAATCGCGAGACGGAAGTCGTTCAGCATGACCGTCTTCATTCAAGGCCCGTGCCACGCCCGGTTGGGGGGAATCGTCGGAATACCCGGTCCGGGTCTTCCGCCTTTGAACGGTGGGCGTCCGCAAACGAACACTCTGGCCCCTAGGCGGGCAGATCCTGGGTTCAGCCTGATAACTTTAAGAGAACTATATTAAGCTTTACTCTAACTATTTTTAATCTTAGGATCTAAGAATTAATGATAATTACACAGATCAATGCTGCTGACACCGCCTGGATGTTGATTTCGACCGCCCTGGTGCTTCTGATGACCCCGGCTCTGGCCTTCTTCTACGGCGGCCTGGTGCGCGGGAAGAACGCGCTCAATACGATGATGATGAGCGTTTCCGCCCTCGGTTTCGTGGGACTCGCCTGGGCGCTGATCGGCTACTCGCTGGCGTTCTCAAGCGGCTCCGGGTTCGCGGGCGGCCTCTCCTGGGCGGCCCTTTCGGGCGTGGGCATCGAGGCGCAGGGATCGATTCCCCACATTCTCTTCATGGCCTTCCAGGGTACGTTCGCGATTATCACTGCCGCGCTCATCTCCGGGGCAATCGCAGAGCGGATGCGATTCCCCGCCTATCTGGCGTTCATCACCTTGTGGAGCATCCTCATCTATGGGCCGATCGCACACTGGGTCTGGGGCGGCGGCTTCCTGAGCACGTTCGGCGCGCTCGACTTCGCAGGGGGAACCGTGGTGCACATCAACGCCGCGGTAGCCGCACTCGTGGCTGCGCTGATGATGGGCGCGCGGAAGGACTACGCCCGGCAGGCGATCCTTCCCCACAACGTGCCCTTCACTCTCCTCGGCGCTGGGCTCCTCTGGTTCGGGTGGTTTGGCTTCAACGCGGGCAGCGCCCTTGGCGCCAACACCACCGCCGCCATCGCGTTCACGAACACGCTCTTCGCCCCTGCCGGCACCCTTGTGGTGTGGACGCTGCTCGACTTGCACCGCACGAGCAAGGTCACCGCAGTCGGGGCGGCGACCGCGATGGTTGTGGGCCTGGTCGCCATCACCCCCGGGGCAGGACACGTGAGCCCCATCTCCGCCATCGTCATAGGCGCTCTGGCTGCCGTGCCGAGCTACTTCGGCCTACTGTGGCGGGCGCGAACGCGGCTCGATGACTCGCTCGATGTGGTGGCGGCTCACGGCCTCGGTGGTGCGGTGGGCGCGCTTCTGACCGGCGTCTTCGCAGAGAAGGCCTGGGGATCCCCGGTGGACGGACTCATGGCCGGAAACGCGCGGCAGCTCGGCATCCAGCTCGTGGCCGTCCTCGTGGTCGCCGGCTACAGCGCTCTCGGCTCATGGGCTCTGCTGAAGGGCGTCGATCTGGTGGTTCCGCTGCGCGTGTCGAAGCGCGACGAGGGCGTGGGCCTCGACGTCAGCCAGCACGGCGAGGAGGCCTACATTCGCGGTGAGGGCGCGCTGTTGATCCTGCGCGACGCTCTGCCGAGGACCGCCGACCCGCTGCCGACGCCCGCGGGTCTTGAGACGGCGGAAGGCCGGTCATGAAGCTCGTAGTGGCCATCGTCCGCCCCGACAAGCTGAGCGACGTCCTCGAGGCCCTCTTTCGCGCCGAAGTTCGCGGCCTCACCCTCTCTCGCGTCCAGGGGCACGGGGGCGAGACCGAGCACGTCGAGACGTATCGCGGCACCACCGTGCGGATGGAGCTGTCGGAGAAAGTGCGAATCGAGATCGGGGTGAGCGACCACTTCGTCAAACCAACCGTGCAGGCGATCCTCGCCGCGGCCCGCACCGGCGAGGTCGGGGACGGGAAAGTGTTCGTCCTGCCCGTCGAGAAGGTCTACCGGATCCGCACCGGAGAGGAGGATCAGAGTGCGGTGACCCCCCTCTACCCGGCGCCAAAGGAAATCGGCTAGGTCGCCGCTCGCCGGCCTTAGGTCATCTCTGCACTGGCTTGAACACGAAGGCCTGCTTTCCTTCCGCGCCGTCGAGTTCCGCCTTGAGCGTGCCATCTTGCTGCAGCGTGTATCGAATCAGCTTGGGATGATCGTGCTCGGGGTTCTCGAAGGTGGCCGACTTACCGTCGGCGGCGGTGAGCTTGAACTCGGTCTTCGGCTTCCCGCCCGGCTGGGCCACATAGACAGCGCCGTCCTTCCGGAACTCGATGCGCAGGAACTCGAAGCCGATGGCGCGATCGCCCTTGATAGTGCGGGCGACCCCCAGCATCAGTCCGCCCGCCTCCTCGGTCCATCGCTCCTCGAACTTCATTCCCGGAGCTCCCGCTTCCCAGGCGCCTTTGAGGAAGGCGAGATCCGCGGGCGAAGCAGCGGCGACGAGGGCGAGCACTAGGGTTGCGATCATGGGTTTCTCCTGGAAGAGGCGAGCGCCTGGACGGGGTCGCGATGAGGGAACCCTATTCGCCCTTCGCTCCCGCTGTCTTGGATGAAACGGACAGGAAGAACGCGGTGAGGGGGTCGGCGTCGCGCACAAGATCCCGCGGCCTCACGCCGGTGAAGGCCCGGAAGTCGCGGTTGAAGTGGGCCTGGTCGTAGTAGCCGCAATCGAGCGCCACATCGGACCAGGCGTTGGCGTCACTCTCCAGCCGTTGTTCGAAGACGCGTTGAAAGCGCACCAGGCGCGCGAATCGCTTGGGCCGCAGACCAACCGCGGCTTCGAATCGGCGTCGGAACTGTCGCTCCGACAGGCCGGCCTCGCGGGCCAGTGTCTCGATATCCACGACCGAGCCGGGCTCAGAAAGACGCGCGGCCGCCCGCGACATCGCGGGGTCGTCTTGAGCTTGAGGACGAAGGCGCCGAAGGAAGTCCTCGAGCAGGCAAGCCTGGGCCTCGGGCGTGGCGGAGGCGCGGAGAAGCGCCGACAGCGGTTCGAGATCCTGCCCAAGGGCGGGCCCAAGAGATTCGATGCGATGGGTAAACCTCGCCATGGTCCCGGGCACGAACGCCGACGCTCCGGCCGGCCGGAAGTGAACGCCGAGCGTGTGGATGGAGCCCGAGGGTTCGATATCAGTCCGGCGCTCCATCTGACCCACGAGCAGAAGGTGAGGCTGAAGGCGCCAACTGCCGTCGGACTGCCTTTCGCGAAAGGGATCTCCCAGTTGGAACACGAACTCCATGCAACCGTCGGGAAGGATCCGATGCCCGTCAGGCATCGCGCCCGGGCCCTCTCCCCGCATGAACCAGAAATTCTCCACCCACTCCAAGAGATCCGGAGAAGGGACGAGACGCAGGAACGAAAGCTCCAAGCGGTCAGATCACGCCGAGTTCGAGAGCCTTCAGCACCGCGCGCGTCCGATCACGCACGCCCAGTTTCGAGAGGATGCTCGAGGCCTGGTTCTTGACCGTGCCTTCGGCGGTGCCGGAGGCTTCCGCGATCTCGCGATTCGAGAATCCCGCCGCGATGAGGCGCAGCACTTCGCGCTCGCGCGGGGTGAGTGGATCCGGCATCGAGGCGCTGTCGAACCGGGTGGGCTCTTTCTCGAGCCCACGGAGCACCCGTTCGGTCACCGCGGGCAGGATGAGCGACCCGCCCCCCGCCACCGTGCGCACCGCGCTTTCGAGCTGATCGAGCGAGACGTCCTTGAGCAGGAAGCCCTGCGCGCCCAGGCGCACGGCCTCGAGCACCACCGCGTCCTCGTCGAAGGTGGTGAGGAGGATGAAACCCATGTCGGGGAAACGCGGTCGGGCCGCGCGCAGGACATCGATGCCGGTGAGCCGCGGCATGCGTACATCGAGCAACACCACCTGAGGGCGAAGGCGCTCGATCTCGGAGAGGGCCTGCTCGCCGTCCACCGCTTCTCCCACGATCTCAAAGTCCCGGGAAATCTCGAGCAGTGTGCGGATGCCCTGGCGGACCAGGTTGTGATCATCGACGAGAAGAACCCGGATCATGGACGTGCGGACCGGCGACTAACGCACCTGCGCTTCGGAACGTTTCCCGGCGGCGTCCACCGCGGCCGCGTAGTCCTCAAAGGACACCGCGGGTCCCCCACCCAGACCGGGCACAGGCGCCTGCATGGCGTGATCGATTTCGGGCTGGCCCAGCAGCCGGGCGGCGTAGGAACCGGTGAGCTCCATGCCCATGAGGACCAGCAACAGAGCGACTGCCCAGACCCCGCGGAAACTCCGGCTCGGGGCGGGCCTGCGGATGGCGGCGGCCTCAGCCAGGAAGACGATGACGGCGAGTGAGGGCAACCAGGCGCGGACCCAGGCGCCAAGCTGATCGGAGAAAAGGTAGTAGGCGACCAGACTCACCGCGGTGGCGAAGGGCCGGAGCCAGCCGAACACCGCGAAGTGGCGCAGCACATCGGCCATGCGCACCTTGCGGCCCACGGCCTTGAGCATGCCAAGCAGAAGAGCGGCGACGATGAGAATGGCCACCAGCATTGAGGCGCTTTGCCAGACGAGACCAACCACGCGCTGGGAGTTCCAGGGGGACCAGAACTCCGGGGTCATGACGGTTTCGAGGTTGAAGGCGAGGAGAGCGATCACGATGTACTTCGCCCAGGTGAGCGGGGTCCGCCGCTGATCGAGAAAATGAAGCTCTTCGAGGGAGACGGGCTGGGTGGCGTCGCCCGTCGCCACCTCCTCGATCTCGATCTCGGCAAGCCCCAGGTGCGCGCGCAGTCGCCCTATCACCGGTTCCACCGCCACCCGCCTCGGCCCCGCATACAGACCGTTCGTGCCCGCCCCATCGATGAGGACGAGGCCCCCCGCAGCGTCTCTGGCCACGCGTGCGTGGTGGCGCGACACGCTGGGCTCGACGAGGACGAGGTCGCTCTCCTCGGCCCGGCCAATACGGATCGGTGTCTCCGTGAAGATCTGCTCGCGCACCGGAAGGCCGTCGCGCAGGACGCGAATCACGATCATCGCAGCTCACCCCACGAGACGTTCGCGATCAGCCGCTCGGCCAGCGAAAGCGCCGAACTCATCCTGAATCCCTTGAACACCAGGGAGATGAACATGGCCTCTTTCGGGCGAGAGAGGCTCGTGGCCACGAGGTCGATGTCGAAGAAGCCGGGAGACGTCTTGAACGCCACCGCGCAGGTGGTCATCTTCCAGACCTCGACGTCCACGCGAACCCGGTTGGAGGCGCATTCGGGCGGGCCGAGGTCGGGATCACCGGCGGCGCGAGGGGACACTTCCTGGTGCGACCCCGCATGGAATGGCAGATAGCCGTAGAAACCGTAACTGCTGCGGGCGGAAGCGAAGTGTTCGATCTGGATCTGCACGGAAGCGATGGGACCGACGCCGGCGATGGCGGGGGTGAACTGCAGGTCGCATCCGTACTGGCTCTTGACCACGCCCTCGCGTTCGAACTCCTGACGGTTGTCCCAGCACGCGAAGGCCGGGGGCAGAGGCTTGCTGCGAGCGCCCCCGATGATCAGCGGAACCTCGGGAGTGCGAACATTAAGGGCCGTGGTCAGGGCCTCCAGGGTCTTCTTCTCGAAGGCGTCGATCTGCCGATTGGTCTCGGCCAGCAGCGCTTCGCGGTTCACCACCAGAGGCGGGCGGGCGAGCAGCTCGAGCAGGGCGCGGGTGGGCACGCCGAAGGAGAGTGAATTCGACAGCCACTGAACCGACACGTTCGTTCCCACCACCTGGTCGCGGGAGTTGAGGATGGGGCCGCCGCTCATCCCCGAATTGAGAGGCATCGAGAGCAGCAGCCGCGGGACCACGCCCTTGGTGGCGAAGCCGTTGGCGTTGCCTTCGATCAGGCTCATGCCGAGACCGGCGGGATTGCCGAAGGAAATGATGCGCTCCCCCGCTTCGGGTGGCAGGGCGGAAAGGGCCAGGGGTTTCCCGGCCACTCCAGCGGCGTGGACGATGGCGATATCGTTGATCAGGTCGAACTGAACGAGGGTGAGGGGAAACTCACCCCGCTCACCCTTGGCCCGGAGCTGGTTGCGCACCGGATCGTCCACGAATGACTCCACCACGTGGTAGTTCGTGGCGATCAGACCGTCCTCGGAGACGAGATACCCGCTGCCCAGGCTGCTCTTGGCCTCGCGATTTCCGGAGTGGATCTCGATGGTGAAGAGGCTCGGCTTGAGGCGCGCGTAGGCCCCTTCCGGGGTGGAGGTCACCTGGGAAGCCGTCAAGGCGAGAAGGACCAGCAGAGGATTCATCAGGGTTTTTCTCGCGCTCTCTCGAGCCGCAGGGGAGGTTCGCTGAGGATGATACCCAATCGCTTTGTATCCTTGGCCAAACCGTGCCAATCAACCGCCGCGCCACCGCGGCCCAAAATGAGGAACCTTTCATGGACAAGAAGATCATCGCTGTTTTAGGCGCAACCGGTGCTCAAGGCGGAGGCCTCGTGCGAGCCATCCTCGCCGACCCCTCGGGTGGTTTCGCGGTGCGCGCGCTCACCCGCGATCCGAACACGGCCAAAGCGCGGGAACTCGCGGCCCTCGGAGCCGAGGTGGTGGCGGCCGACGTGGACGATGCGGACAGCCTGGCCAAAGGCTTCGCCGGCGCGTGGGGCGCCTATTGCGTCACCTTCTTCTGGGATCACTTCTCGGCGGAGAAAGAGGCGGCCCAGATCGAAGCCATGGCCAAAGCGGCGAAGGCCGCGGGTCTCAAGCATGTGGTCTGGTCCACCCTCGAAGACACGCGCCTCCGCGTGCCTCTCGACGACAACCGGATGCCCACCCTGCACGGCAAGTACAAGGTCCCCCACTTCGACGGCAAGGGCTCATCCGACCATTTCTTCACCGACCACGGTGTCCCCACCACATTCCTGCTCACTTCCTTCTACTGGGACAACCTCATCCACTTCGGGATGGGCCCCAAGAAGGGCGAGGACGGAAAGCTCGGTTTCGTTCTTCCCATGGCCGACAAGAAGCTCCCGGGCATCGCGGCCGAGGACATCGGCCGCTGCGCTTACGGCGTCTTCAAGGGCGGCGACGCCTATATCGGCAAAACCATCGGCATCGCCGGCGAACACCCGACGGGTGCGCAGATGGCGAAGGGCCTCTCCGATGCGCTCGGCCAGGAGGTTGTCTACAACTACGTTCCGCCCGAGGTGTACCGCACCTTCGGCTTCCCCGGAGCCGATGACCTCGGCAACATGTTCCAGTACAAACGCGACTTCGAGGCCGAGTTCTGCGCGCCGCGCGACATCACCCTCTCGCGGACGCTGAATCCGAAGCTTCAGAACTTCACGGAGTGGGCGAGGGCGAACAAAGACCGCATCCCCACAGCCTGACTGTGACGCCGTGATCGCCGCGCGGGAGACGACCGAGCGGCGGTCACGTTGAGCCAACTGTCCCTTCCGAGGATTCATTTGGCTCATTGCCGGAGGCCGCGCCTCGTGCCACCGTGAGATCGCAGTCGTTTGTTGCCTCTCACGCGTCTCGGAGGTCACCTTGAAAACCGGCAGGATTCCACAGCAGGTCGTGGTTCTGGGCGTCATTGCCGCCGCGGTGCTCGCGGGCTTCGTGGGCATGCGCGCCCTGTTCGTCCCCGCCTCCTTCGGGGTGTACGGTCACTACCGCGCCGACGCGGTGGACGAGGTGAAGGCCCTCCCCATCGTGTACGCAGGCAGCAGCGCCTGCGCCGGTTGCCACGAAGACGAGGCCAGGATCAAGGCCCAAGGATTCCATCGGGGTGTGGCGTGCGAGGTGTGTCACGGCCCCGGCGCGGCGCACATGGAGGACCCGGGCGCCACGAAGCCCACCGCCCCCCGCGAACGCGGCCTGTGCCCGCTGTGTCACAACTACTCACCTTCGCGACCCACGGGCTTTCCCCAGATTCTGACCGCCCAGCACAACCCGGGCAAACCCTGCATGACCTGTCACAAGCCCCACGACCCCGTGCCGCCCAGCACGCCCAAGGAATGCAACGCCTGCCACCGTGGGATCTGGAGCCAGAAGCAGGTATCGCCGCATGTTTCGCTCGAGTGCACGGTGTGTCACAAGACTCCTGAGGAACACTTTGAGAATCCACGCGGTTTCAAGGTCGGCAAACCCTCAGCGAACTCCGCGTGTGACACCTGCCACCTCAAGGGCGACACATCGACCTCCGAGGCGCCGAAGGTGGATGCCGATCACACCGGCCGCTATCTGTGCTGGGCCTGCCACTATCCCCACCTGCCGGAGGGCAAGAAATGAAAACGGATCGCCGGGCCTTCTTCGAGTTGTGCGCCAAGGCCATGCCCGCGGGGGTCACCCTGCTCGCCGCCACGGTGGGCGAGACGGAGGCCCAGGCCTCGAGCGCAACCCCTCACAAAGCCCCGGAACGCAGTCTGCCGAATTACGCTATGGCCATCGACGTGGAGAAGTGCATCGGCTGCGGCCGCTGCGCCGCCGCCTGCAAGGCCGAGAACAAGGTCCTCGACAGCCCGCACTACGTCCGCACCTGGGTTGAGCGCTACGTGGTGCCCACCCAGGGCGAGACCCTGGTCGACAGCCCCAACGCCGGAATCGATGGCTTCCCCGATCAGCCCCCGGTGGACACCCTCAAGACTTTCTTCGTGCCCAAGCTGTGCAATCAGTGCGCAAATCCCCCCTGCGTGCAGGTCTGTCCGGTGGGAGCCACCTTCCAGACCCGGGACGGCGTGGTGCTGGTGGACGACGAGTACTGCGTCGGCTGCCGTTATTGCATCCAGGCCTGCCCCTACGGCGCGCGCTACCTGCATCCCGAGAAGAAGGTCGCGGACAAGTGCACCTTCTGCTACCACCGTATCTCCCAGGGCCTGCTGCCGGCGTGTGTGGAGGTATGCCCAACCGAGGCCCGGGTCTTCGGCGATCTGAACCAGCGCAGCAGTCCCATCCAGCGTGTGCTCCGCTTCAATCCCATCACCGCCCTTAAGGCGGAACTGAACACCCGGCCCAAGGTCTTCTACGCGAACGCCGATCAGGAGATCAGGTAAGCCATGGACCCGGCCAACCTGGAGCCCTTCACCGGCTACATCTATCCGAACGAGTACTTCCTCCAGTGGGAGTTGCTCATCGTCCTGTATCCCTACCTGACGGGTCTCGTGGCCGGCGCCTTCATCCTGGCTTCACTCGAGCGAGTGTTCAACGTCAAAGTCCTCTGGCCCGTCTACCGCCTGGCCCTGCTGAGCGCGCTCGCCTTCCTGCTTGTGGCGCCCCTGCCCCTGCTCGCTCACCTCGGGCATCCCGAGCGGTCGCTCGAGATGTTCCTCACCCCCCACACCACCTCGGCCATGGCCATGTTCGGCTTCGTGTACGCCTGGTACCTGCTGGTGGTGCTCCTCCTCGAAGTATGGTTCGACTACCGGCGCGAGATCGTGGCATGGTCGATCGAAAGCCGCCCGCCCTGGAAATATCTCTACAAGATTCTCACCCTCGGCGCCACCGACGTCTCGGAAAAGGCCCTGCGCTTCGACGAAAAGGCCGGGCGCTTCATCACCATCATCGGCATCCCCTCGGCCTTCATGCTGCACGGGTACGTGGGCTTCATCTTCGGATCGATCAAGGCCAATCCCTGGTGGAGTTCCGTGCTGATGCCCATCGTTTTCCTCTTCTCCGCCATCGTCTCCGGCATGGCCATGGTCATGCTGATCTACATGGTGACGTCATGGCTGCGCTTCAAGCCGATCGACATGGCCTGCCTCAACAAGCTTGGCGAGTTCGTGCTCTACGCTCTCATCGTGGATTTCGCCCTGGAGTTTCTGGATTTCATCCACCGACTCTACGAGTCGGAGGAGTCGATCCACATCCTCTCCCAGCTCATCACCGACCGGCTGTTCATCAGCCTGGTCGTCCTTCAGGTTCTGATCGGCGGGCTCGTCCCGCTGGTGGGCCTCATCGCCGCCCGCTTCGGCAAACTCCCCGACGAGATGCGGCGGCTGATTTATTTCCTCGTCGGGGTCCTGATTCAGATCGGCATCTTCAGCATGCGCTGGAACGTGGTGGTGGGAGGCCAGATGTTCTCGAAGAGCCTGCGCGGGCTGACCGTGTACAAGGTCCACCTCTTCGGTCTCGAGGGCCTCTTCTTCACCATCGCCCTGCTCCTGCTGCCGGTGGCCATCCTCTACTTCCTGGTCAAGCTGCTCCCGCCGTGGATCGACGGCCCGGAACACGGGCGACCCGTCGCCTCCACTCCGTGAGACCAAGGGGCGTCTCCCCTGGTCCGGCGCGGGAAGCGCGCTACTCGATCACCTCATGACACAGTTCGCAGTCCTGGCGAATGACCTTGCCGTCCGCTGACTTGTGCAGGTCGTCGTGGCAGCGGAAGCAGCCCGGGAACTCCATGTGCCCGCGGTTGTCGGCGTGGTAACCCCAGGTGAGCTTCATGCTGGGGAACACGTTCCTCTTGTAGAGCGCCTGCAGGCTGGCCACGGTGCGCGCGATATCAGCCTTGCGCGAGGCGAAGGTGTCGGGATACTGCTTCTGGTAGAAGGTGTTGAGGGCGGCCTCGATCTTGGCTGAGGCGTCTTCGTGGCTGGTGTACTCGGCCTTGAGCGCCGCCACCGCCTCGCGCTTGAGGAACGGCAGATCCTTGGCGGCCCCGCCGCTTGAGATGACCTTGTTCACGCCGCGCTCGACGGAACGCTCGAAGATGTGGCTCGGGCGGTTGTGGCAGTCGATGCAGTCCATGCGGCGCCGCTGACCCTTGCCGATCTCCGCGTCGGTCACGCGTTCCGCCCGGTACTCGACCACGCCGTTGGGAGTGGTCTGCTGGATCCACGCGATGTTCTGGCGCTTCTCATCGAGGGAGACGTACTCGATGGCGTTTTCCTCGGCCACGTGCCAGTGGATGCCCTGGGGTCGTCCCGCGCCATCGAGTCCGCCGATGCGCAGGCGCAGGCTGGTCTTGGTTTCGGTGTTGGCTTCGTCGTCGGCGTAGTCGTAGATAGTTTCGATCTTGTCGCCGTGGAACTTGGCCGGCCAGTGACACTGCTGACACGTGCCGATGGCGGGGCGAAGGTTGTGCACCGGGGACTGAATGGGACGGCTGTGATTGCCCGTGAGCACCGCGATCACCTGGCGCGCGCCGGAGATCTTGGCCTGGACGAACCAATCGGCTCCAGGACCGATGTGGCAATCCACGCACTTGACCCGGGCGTGGGGGCCGTACTGATAGGCCGCGTATTCGGGCTGCATCACCTCGTGGCAGGTGGCGCCGCAGAAGGCCACGGAGTCGGAGACCTCGATGGCCTTGTATCCGGCGGCGGAGACGATGAGCACATTGACCGGAGTGAGGATGAGGATGGCGAAGGCGATCTTGCGGACCCCGGGGGAGTTCAAGTCGATGCGCGGCCAGGTCTGCATCGAGGGCGCCAGGCCCGCGAGCCGCCGTCGCCGTTCGCGCCAGACTCCGATGGGGATGAGGAGCAGGCCGAAGACGAACAGGGCGGGAAAGAAGACGAAGAAGATGATGCCCAGATAGGGATTGGTGTGGAATCCCCAGACGTCGACGAGGAAGAAGGCCAGGAACATGACCGCGGCGATGGTGGTGGTGAGTGCCCCCACGATCGAGATGGCGTTGCGGAAAATGTGGGTGAAGTCGGTATGCGTATCGGTCAAAGAAGTGTTCCTGTTCAGGAGAGGTACGAAGGGGCAACGGGTGAAAGACTCACCCGCAGGCTAGTCTAGTTAAGTCAGGATCCCTGGGGCTTGTCCTGATTCGGCGGCTCGGGTGGAGCCTCCGGCCATGGGTCCGAAGGATCCGGGTCCGGAACGGGCGCGGTCCCCGCCACGAGACGGCGGAAGTAGCTCGGGCGGGCGTGGCGGAGGTGATCAGCCGGGACCTTGCCCGTGATCCACGCCTTGTCCATCGGGTACACGTCGGGGTCGAAGATCACGATGTAGAAGTGCCAGATCGCGATGGCCCCGGTGGCGAGGATCGCCTCGTAGAAGTGGATGGTGGTCGAAGCGTCACTCACCCACTTGGGCAGATAGGCGAGGGCCAGATTGTTGGCCCACAGGATGATCCCCGACACCGCCATCACCGCGGTGCCCCATACGAACGCCAGGTATTCAGCCTTCTCCGCGTAGTTGAACATCGAGAAGGTGGGCTTGGTGGACGTCCGGCCCAGATTGAAGCGGATCATCCCGATCATGTCGGTGGCGTCCTTGAGACGAGGCCACATCTGCCGCAGTATCACGCGGTCTTTGGGAACGAGCGCCAGATGCACAAGGTGATACACGAACGACAGCATCAGGATCACCGCGGCCACCCGGTGCAGTCCGCCCCGGAAAGCGAAGCCCTCCTCGAAGCCGAGCAGCGGCGCCGCCCACCACGACTCCGGGTAGGTGAGAGCGAATCCCGTGACCACCAGGGTCGGGAAGCTCAGGACCACCAGGCCGTGCGCGATCCGGAAGTGAAGACCCATGCGAACCACCTCCTCGCGGGAGACCGTGTGCTTCGTGCCGCGCAGCAGCTTGCTGATGAAGTCGATGAGGTGGTGCAGAAGCATTCCCACCAGGGTGAGCGGAATCAGAATCAGGTAGGTGATGCGAATCCACTTCACCACGAAGTGCTCGTTGGCCGCGTCGGTGCTGACGTGAACCGCGCCGATGGCGAAGCGCTCGCCCGCCCCCGGATGGCAGACACCGCAGGTCTTCCCGAGGTTGCTTGCGTGGATGGTCGACTTCGGGTCGGTCGAGGCGAGGATGTTGTGGACGCCATGGCAGGACGCGCAGTTCGCCACCGTCTGCTTGCCGGAACGAAGGGCCAGGCCGTGGTAACTGTCGTCGAAGGCCGGCACCTTGTCCGTGGACAGGTTGTAACGCGCGGCGAGCCGCTCGTCACCGTGACAACGTCCGCAGGTGACGGTGGATACGCGCGCGGGATTGACCAGGGAATTCGGTTCGCTGGGCGCGAGAAGTCCGTGCTCGCCGTGGCAGTCGGTGCAGACCGGCGCGCCGCGCATCCCGTTCTTGACCGCCTGCCCGTGCACGCTCTCCGCGTAGATCGCCGCGATCTCCTTGTGGCAGGTCGCGCAGGTTTCGGGAACGCGCCAGTGGTTGGTCTTCCCCGCCTCGTTTCTCGAGGGGAGGACACCGTGACTGCCGTGGCAGTCGGAGCAGGAGGCCGCTTCCTGGCTGCCCCTTGCCACCGCGCGGCCGTGCACGCTCAACCGATAGGCGTCGACCGGGCGGGCGAAGGGAATCTTGTGCCGCGACAGGAAGTCGGGATTGCTGTGGCACGACCCGCAGGTGGTGGCGAGATTCACCTTGGCGATCACCGAACCCGGGTCGGTCCGGGGGAGGATCTCGTGCGCGGATCCATGGCAGGACACGCAGTCGGGGCCATCGGGTCCCGCGGTTACTTTGCCATGGACACTCTTCAGAAGGTCTTTCGGGGCATCTTCGTGGCACGATCCGCAGTCGACCTTCTTCAGCTTGTTCGCGTGGGGAAAGTCGTTGAAGGTGGCGAGGTCCACGTGGCAGTCGACGCAGGCCATCGGACCATGGACCGATTTCGCCCACGCCTCCGGTTTGACCGCGATGGACGTCCCGTTCTCCCGGGCCGCCGTGGGGTCGCCGTGGCAGGCCTGGCAGTCGTCGTTCGCTGGCGCCTTGGCCGCTTGCGCGGCGGCCGGGATCGCGGAGAAAAGCAGGAGGAGGCCCAGGAATAGGGCGGCCTTCGGCCCTTTCGAGACGACTCTCATTTCACGGAGGGACGTTTCTTCCCGGTTCATGATGTTCCTGCCTTCAGGGACGGTCTTTCAAGAAAAACGGCGCTGGGGGGGACCAGCGCCGTTCACGGTGTGCTTGTAAGAGCGGCGCTATTTCTTGGGCTCGACGAAGTCCTTGAGCCAGGCCATGTCGGCTTCCTTGGCTTTCTTCTCCACCTTCATCTTCACGAGGAACGCTCCCCGCTCGTTGTTGGTGACCTTGGCCTTGGTGGGCAGCTTCTCGTTGTGGCAGTAGAGGCAGTTGGCCGAGGGGAATCCGAGCCCCTTGGCGTCCTTCTGCATCTTCATGGTGGCCTCGGAGGAGGGGGCCACGGCGAGCAGAAGCCCGACCGCGAGCACACTGGCGAGAGGTTTGTTCATGACTGGCTCCTTACTTCATTTTGGGGGGTTACTTCTTGGCTTCGACGAAGTCCTTCAGCCAGGCCACATCAACTTCCTTGGCCTTCTTTTCTTCCTTCATCTTGACGAGGAAGGTTCCACGCTCGTTGTTCGTGACCTTGTTCTTCATGGGCAACTTCTCGACGTGACAGTAGACGCAACTGGTGGCCGGGAACCCACCCTCCTTCGCCTTTTTCTGGATGGGCATGGTGGCCTGGCTGGGCGCGGCGCCGGCCAGGAGGACGGCGGCGGTGAGAACGGCGGCTAGGGGCTTGTTCATGTTGTTTCTATGGATCCTTGGGTTTTGGTAAAGATGAAACGACTCGACCGGAGAAGAATACGCCTCTAGAAGCGATAGGAGAGCTTGCCGTAGAGGACGTTCGCGTCGTAAGCGCCGCTGTTCGACTTGAGGAAGATGAGGACCGACTGGGGCATGAGCTGATCCCCGGCCCGGAACGCATCCTTGAAGTCGTACTTCTCGTACCAGTAACCCGCGGACACCGTCCACGCCTTGGTGACCAGGTAGTCGAGCTGGGCCGTCACCGTGGTGAGTTCGGTGTCATCCCAGTCGGTCACGTCCTGCGCCCCACCCTGGCCCGCGGCGATCAGACCGGTGCGGCCGGGGGTGTAGAACGAACCTGCTTCGCGCGCGGTGATGTCCAAAAGGCCATCCACCTTCTGACGCATGGCGGTGACCGAGAGCTTCCACACTTCCGGCTTCAGTTCGAACATCGCGTTCAGGCCGAAGGTGTCGGTCTCGTCCGTGCCCTTGTAGTTGAGCAGGTTGTTCAGGTTGAGACCGGTGGTGGTGGACCACTGGTTGACCGTGCGGTCCTTCTCGTAGGTGTAGAAGGCGCCCAGTTCAACGCGATCGCTCGGGGCATAGCCGATCTCCGCGGTGTACGAGTCGTACTTGGCTTCGAGCAGGCCGCTCGGGGTATTTGGGAACGCGACGCCGCCCGCGGTGGGCACACCGGAGGACACAGGAACCCGGTCCGGGCGGTTCGAGTACTCGACGTCGCGCAGCAGGTACGCGAAGGTGAGTTCCACGTTCTTGGGCAGCGAGAACTCGACGTCGATGCCGGTGCGCTTGGTCTTGCGTTCCGCCTCGTCCTGCTGGAACCCGTACACGGTGTGGCCTTCGGCGGTCCGCTTGGAGTCGTCGTAGGTGCCGCGGAAGCTGATCCGGTCGTTCGCGTGATACAGCGCGGTGATGGCGTAGCCGTTGTCGTCGCCCTTCAAGGCCTCGCGGCTGGTGCGCTCGAGACGACCGATGCGGCCCTGGGCTTCGATGGTCAGATCGCCGAAGTCGTAGGCGGCCGACGCGGTGAACTTCGTGGTCTTGTTGTCGTACACGTTCGCGGTTACATGACCATAGGGCGCGTCCGCGCTCGGGGTCACCACGTTCCAGCTGCGATCCACAGAGTCGGCCACATCGCCGGCGATGACGAAGCGGTTGGTCTTGTTGGTCAGTTCGTAGCTGCGGAAGTTCGCTTTGACCGCCAGGTTCTCAACTGGCCGCGACGAGAATGTGAAGTTCAAGGTGGTGGTGTCGATCTTGCCGTCGAGCGAAGGGCGCTGAAGAGCGGACACGCTGTCGGCCTGGGCTCCGCTCGGGGTCAGGATCGCCGAGTTGATGGTGTAGGGATAAAACGACGCGTTCTGGGTCCACCGCGCCACCGAAACATCGCCGCCGATGCGGGTCTGCTTCGCGAACTTCAGCAGGAACCCGAGATTCCCGCTGCTGGCTTCGTTGTCCGGAGCGTTGATCCAGCGCGCGCGCGAGCCCCCGCCCGTGGCCGGCGCGGGAGAGGTGCGGTAGGGCGCGTCGAACCACTGGAAGGGATTGTCGACGGTCAGGGTCTCCGCGCGGTTGTTGTAGACGTTGCGCGCGAACGATCCGTGGATGTTGCCCTTCTTGAAGTTGTAGGCCGCCCGCGCCCCGATGTCCTGAGTGATCTCATCGAGAGGACCGGGAACTTCGACCACAGCCGACACCGCGCCGTAGACGGCGCCGCCATCCTCACCGCGATACCCCGACTTCAGTTCACGCATGTAGGTGAGGGTGAGGTCGAAGGGCAGCTTCTTGCCCAGGTCGAACGCCACCAAACCGCGCTTGCGTGTGCTCGAGATGTCGACCAGACCCGCCGAGGCGAACGTCGAAGCCAGCAGCGAGTCGTAAAACGCCACGTTCCGGCCCGAGGTCGGTGTCGCATTCACCGTGGTGCCGAGGGACTGCTGCAGCGCGTCGCTCATCGCCCAGACGCCCCGGGAGACTTCGTTCATCATGGTGCGCCCGTTGTTGCCCATGTTGTGCGGGGTCTGGTTGTAGTCGAAGTACACATCGACCGACGAGGTCTTGAGCCAGCCGTTGTATCGCTGGTCATCCTGCCGCACGTTCTTGCCGATCAGGTTGAAGTCGAGCTTCTCGCC
>CXWL01112060.1_pt1 | contig 35068 bp, 31 predicted proteins | sample 590931 | NCBI WGS metagenome assembly CXWL01 (sample SAMEA3498368, study PRJEB10139) | groundwater metagenome | biome: water well; material: biofilm material | place: Germany | collected 2015-04-27
AGGCCGTGGTTGTAAGGGGCTGAAGCCCCAACAACCACGCACCGCTTCGCTTCATCCGGGCTACAAGCCTTCCCGTTTTTGGTTCCGGCTCGTCCGGCTTAGGGCGTATGATTTTTTCGCGTGCGGTACAATCGCGCGCCATGACTTTTCCCGCTCATTCCCCTCAAGCGCGCCGTGCCGGGCGCATCGAAAGTCTCTTTCCGATTGAGTATCCTGCCGATCTGCCGGTGGTATTGCGCCGCGACGAATTGGCGCAAGCCATTCGCGAACACCAGGTAGTGATTGTGTGCGGTGAAACCGGATCGGGCAAAACCACCCAGTTGCCGAAAATCTGTCTGGGCATAGGCCGCGGGGTGCAAGGCATGATTGCGCATACCCAGCCGCGCCGCGTGGCAGCACGCTCGGTAGCCAGCCGCATCGCGCACGAACTGAAAACCGAACTCGGCGGCGCGGTGGGCTACAAGATACGCTTTAACGACAAGGTGTCAGCCGACACCTGCATCAAGCTGATGACCGACGGTATCCTGCTGGCGGAAGTCCAGGGCGACCCAGGGTTAAATAAATACGACACCATCATCATAGACGAGGCGCATGAGCGCTCGCTCAACATTGATTTCCTGCTGGGTTATTTCAAGCAGTTGCTGCCGCGCCGCCCGGACCTGAAGCTCATTATCACCTCCGCCACGCTGGATGCGGAGCGCTTTGCCAGGCACTTTGGCAACGCGCCCGTCATCCAGGTTTCAGGCCGCAGTTATCCGGTGGAGGTACGTTATCGCCCGTTGCAACAAAATGAAGAAGGGGATCTTCAGGATGTTACGCAGGCAGTATGCACTGCACTGGATGAGCTTTCGACAATCGGCCTGCGCGGCGACGTGCTGGTGTTCCTGCCGGGCGAGCGCGAAATACGCGATACGGCGGAAGCATTGCGCAAACATCACCCCAAAGGCGTGGAAATCCTGCCGCTGTTTTCGCGTCTGTCGGCTGCCGAGCAGGATCGCGTATTCAAACCGGCTTCCGGCATGCGCCGCGTGGTGCTGGCCACCAACGTGGCGGAAACCTCGCTCACCGTGCCCAACATCGCGTATGTGATTGACAGCGGGCTGGCGCGCATCAACCGTTACAGCATCCGGCAGAAAGTCGAGCAATTGCGCGTGGAGAAAATTTCACGCGCCGCCGCCAGCCAGCGTGCCGGACGTTGCGGGCGGGTGATGAGCGGCATCTGTGTGCGCCTTTACGATGAGGCGGAATTTCTGGCACGCAACGAATACACCGATGCTGAAATTTTTCGTGTGTCACTGGCTACCGTCATCTTGCGCATGAGCGCGCTGAATCTGGGCAGCGACCGTGACACGTTACCGGCGAAGCCAGCCGACAGCGGGAACGGTCGCCCGGCAGCACCATCCTCACCAGAGGGCTCAGCCCCACTATATCGGGGCTGCGAGGTAGCGCAGTTCCCGTTCATTGAGCCGCCGGGCTCGCGTTCGATTGCGGACGGCTATCATTTGCTCGCCGAGCTCAATGCGATTGATGAGAAGCGGCAATTGACCCCGCTGGGACGAGAACTCGCGAAGCTGCCGCTTGATCCGAAAATCGCGCGGCTGCTGCTGGCCGGAAAGCAATATCACTGTTTGCAGGAGATCCTCATCATCGCCAGCGCGCTGTCTGTGCAGGATCCTCGTGATCGCCCGCCGGAGCGGCGCGAGGCGGCGGATATGGCGCATCAGCGATTCAATGACGAGCGTTCTGACTTTCTGGCCTATCTGAAATTATGGGCATGGTTCCAGCAGGCGGTGAAGCATAAAAAATCCAACCGCTCGTGGGCGAATGAATGCCGCGAAAGTTTTTTGTCGCCACTGCGTTTGCGCGAATGGCACGAGCTGTACCAGCAACTGCATGCGCAGGTGGCGGAGATGGGCATGCGGCTGAATGAACAAGCCGCAAATTATGAGCAGATACACAAGTCCTTGTTGACGGGCTTGCTGGGCAACATCGGCTGCAAGAGCGTGTATCGGGAGGCGTATTATCTCGGCGCGCGCGAAATCAAATATTTCATTGCGCCGAATTCTGTGCTGGCGAAAAAGGGCGCGAAATGGGTGGTGGCGGCGGAATTGACGGAGACGACGAAACTGTACGCGCGCTGCGTGGCACGCATCGAAGCGGAATGGCTGGAGGAGGTGGGGGCGCACCTGATCAAGCGCCACTATTATGATCCGCACTGGGAAAAAAAGGCGGCGCAGGTGGCGGCATGGGAACGCAGCACCCTGTATGGCCTGATCATCAACCCCAAGAAGCGCGTACATTATGGGCCGATGAATGTGGCCGAGTCGCGCGAGGTGTTTATCCGCCAGGCCTTGGTGGCAGGCGAATTCAACACGCATGCGCCGTTCTTCGCGCACAACCAGAAACTGATCCGCGACATCGAGGCCTTGGAGCACAAGGCGCGCCGCCCCGATGTGCTGGTGGATGAAGAATTGATCTTTGCGTTTTACGACAGCCGCATTCCCGATCATCTCTCCGGGCAGCACATCCATAACGGCGCGGCGTTCGAGGCGTGGCGCAAGGAGGCGGAGCGGGAAAAACCGAAATTACTTTTCCTGCAGCGCGATGACCTGATGCGCCACGAGGCGGCGGGCATCACCACCGACCAGTTTCCGCCGCAACTGGTGATGAACAATATCAGCTATACGCTGGCTTACCATTTTGCGCCGGGAAAAAGCGACGATGGCGTGATGCTTACCGTGCCGCTGGCCTTGATAAATCAGGTATCCGCACAGCGTTGCGAATATCTGGTGCCCGGCTTGCTGGCGGAAAAAGTGGCGCAACTGGTGAAGACCCTGCCGCAGAAATTGCGCCGCCATCTGGTTCCGGTACCGGAATTCGCCGCCGCATTTTGCCGCGATGTAGAGCCTTCCGATATGCCGCTGCTGCAAGCCATGGCGCGCTATATCCGCGCACAAAAACAACTCGAAGCACCGCTGGACGCATTCCGGCCGGAGCAGTTGCCGCTGCATCTGCTGATGAATTTTTATGTCGCGGATGAACACGGCAGGCAGTTGGGCGTGTCGCGCAATTTTACCCAGTTGCGCACCGAACTGGCCCCCAAGGCGGAACCGTCGCTTGCAAAAACTGAAGATGCCGGGCAATCGAAAGTGCGTTTCACCGAATGGAGCTTCGGCGAATTCAAGGACATTTCGGAATTGCGCCGCGCCGGGCAGACGGTGACGCTATTCAACGCGCTGGCAGATGAGGGCGATGCGGTGACGCTGCGCGCCTACGATACGCGCGAGGAAGCGCAGGCCGCGCATCGCTCCGGGCTAAGGCGTTTATTCATGCTGGCGATGAAAGAACAGGTGAGGTTTCTGGAAAAGAACCTGCCCGGCCTGCAAGCAATGGCGATGCAATTTTTGCCTTTCGGCAGCCAGCAGGATTTGTTGCGGCAGATTTTATCGGTAACTTTTGACCGCTGCTGCCTGATGGAGCCGTGGCCAGGCAGCGAGAAGGAGTTTGTCTCGCGCTGCAAGGAAGCAAAAAGCCGCTTGACCCTGGTGGCGCAGGAAATTGCCCGGCTGGCCGGCGCGATACTGAGCGAGCACCAACTGGCGCAGAAAAACCTGCAATCTTGCAAGGTGCGGCCACGAGACGGTGCGGCGGAGCCGAAGGGTGCGGGAGCGACCGCTTCGCGTCGTCTCCCGCAAACGGCTGGCTTCGCCAGTAACGTGTCGAAGGCGCACACACAGGCCGCTCAGGACATGCGCGAACAGTGCGCCTGGATGCTGCGCAAGGAATTCATCGCAAACATTCCCTATGAGCGCTTGCAGCACCTGCCGCGTTATCTCAAGGCGATCAATGTGCGTGTGGAAAAATTGCGCGCCGATGCGGCACGCGATGCGCGCCTATGGGCGCAACTGCATCCTTTGCAACAGGCGTGGCAGCGCAACCTGTCCGGGCAACAAGGCAAGGCAGATGTGAGGCTGGAGGAGTTCGGCTGGCTGTTGCAGGAGCTGCGCGTGTCACTGTTTGCGCAGGATCTGAAGACGCCGGTGATCGTATCGGTGAAGCGGCTGGAGAAGTTGTTGGCGACGCTCGGAAGTTGATAGTTGCACATGCACGGTGGCACAGGGTTGCTCCTGAATAACGGCTGTGAAAAATGTTTTGCGATCAACCACGCGCCCGAAAAACATGAAATCCATTCCACCCGGCTACCATGCCACGTTTCGGGCGGCTTTCTTGACACTCCCTTCTGCCTCCCCGATACTTGGCGCATCACATTAGTCAGGGCTTTACGCTTTGGACGAGTTCTCATTGGGCGCACTGCTCCTCGCCTTGTTTTTGCTGCTCCTGTTTGGCGCTTTTTTCTCTTCTTCCGAAACCAGCATGATGGCGCTGAACCGCCACCGGTTGAATCACTTGGTGCGCAACGGCAACAGGAGCGCCAAACTTACCGCCAGATTGCTGGCTCAGACGGACAAACTGCTCGGCTCCATCCTGTTCGGCAATACGCTGCTGAATGTGGCGGCGGCGGCGGTCACCCAGATCATCATCCTGCGCCTGTTCGGTGAAAGTGAATGGTGGGTGCTGGCCGGCACCCTGGGAATCACTTTCCTGATCCTGGTATTCAGCGAGATCATGCCGAAGATCGTTGCGGCCAGCTTTCCGGAGCGTGTGGCGCTGCCTTCAAGTTATATACTGTTCTTCCTCGTCAAGTTGTTTCACCCGGTGGTATTTATTGCCACGGCGATAGTGCGCGGTTTCCTGTGGCTGTTTCGTATCAAGGTGCAGACCGACCGCAGCCACCAGAAAACAAGCCTGGAGGAGGTCCGCATGATGGTGCTGGAGGCGGAAAGCTTTCTGCCGCGCAAACACCAGGGCATGCTGCTCAATCTGGTGGACATCGGGCGCGTGGCGGTGAACGATGTGATGGTGCCGCGCAACCAGATCGAGTCGCTCGACCTGAATGCCGAACCCGGTGTGCTGCGCGGGCAACTGGCGACCTGCCACCATACGCTGCTGCCGGTGTACGAAGGGGCGCTCGACAATATCGTGGGTATTCTGCATGTGCGCCGTGTGCTGGCGTTGATGCAGCACGAAGATTTCGACCGCGAGGCGTTGCGCGAATTGTTGCATGACCCCTATTTCATTCCTTCCGACACGCCGTTGCTGTCCCAGTTGCAGCACTTTCAGGAGCGGCATGCCAGGCTCGGGCTGGTAGTGGACGAGTATGGCGAGCTGCTGGGCCTGGTGACGCTGGAAAATATCCTGGAAGAGATCGTCGGCGACTTCACCACGCAGTCCCCTGCGCAGACCGGCAGGTTCCTGCGCCAGGAGGACGGCAGCCTGCTGGTGGAAGGCGGTGCGCCGTTGCGCGACCTGAATCGCAAGCTGGGTACGCGCTTCCCGCTGGATGGAGCGAAAACATTGAATGGGCTAATCCTGGATTACCTGCAAGACATCCCGGAAGCGGGCACCAGCCTGAAAATTGCGGGTTATCCGATCGAAATTATCCAGACGCAGGATCGCGTGGTGAAGGTGGTGAAGATTTTCCCCGAATTGCCCGCCACACCGGGCAATTAGCCGCAAGCCAGTCCTTTACAACCGGCTCGCGGCGGGGCATGATGCGCGATAGATAAAGCCGCTTAATCAATCCGATACTCAAATTATGTTTGAGACTGGAATACCGCTGGCATCCTGCGTACAGAAATATCATGGCGTCATCGGCCAAACGCGGGGCGGCGGTATGCCGGATATGCGACAATCCGGCTCGCTGTTTAAATTGAATTAGAATCCACCCTCGAAGAAATTGGGGCTGGCATCAACGAACAAGTTATCTTTCAAGGAAAACGCCATGGCCGCAGAAAATAAAGCCCATCAAGCGAAATCGAAAGAAGCCCAGTTTCTCTGGGAGGGCAAGGATAAATCCGGCAAGATCGTCAAGGGTGAAATGCGGGCCGCCGGGAAGGAGAGCGTATCCGCGCTCCTGCGCCGCCAGGGCATCAATGTCACCAAGATCAAGAAAGGCGGCGGCGGTAAAGCCGTCACCGAAAAAGATATCACCCTCTTCACGCGCCAGCTTGCCACCATGATGAAAGCTGGCGTGCCGCTCATACAGTCGTTTGATATCGTGGGCAAAGGGCACAGCAACCCGGCTGTCTCCCGTCTGCTGAACGACATCAAGACTGACGTGGAAACCGGCAGCAGCCTGGCGCAGGCTTTCCGGAAATACCCGCTGTTTTTTGACAACCTGTATTGCAACCTGATTGACGCCGGCGAGCAAGCCGGTATTCTGGATGCTTTGCTGGAGCGCCTTGCGATTTACAAGGAAAAAACCCAAGCGATCAAAAGCAAGATCAAATCGGCTTTGTTTTACCCCGTTTCCATTATTGTCGTAGCCTTTGTCATCACCGCAGTCATCATGATTTTCGTAATCCCTGCGTTCAAGGAATTGTTCTCCAGTTTCGGTGCCAACCTGCCGACGCCAACGCTGGTTATCATGGCAATTTCAGATTTCTTCGTGGACAACTGGTACTTGATTTTCGGCGGAGGAGGCGCTGCCCTGTACGCTTTCTTCTACTTCTGGAAACGCAGCAGGAAAATGCAGGACGTAATGGACCGGATCATGCTCAAGCTGCCGATCTTTGGAGGGTTAATCCGCATTGCCTCCATCGCGCGCTGGGCGCGCACTCTCTCCACCATGTTTGCCGCCGGCGTGCCACTGGTGGAGGCATTCGACTCGGTGGCGGGTGCGGCTGGCAATGTGGTGTATTTTGAGGCCACCAAAAAGATACAAATGGAAGTCAGCACCGGTAGCGGCCTGACGGTAGCCATGCAGAATACCGGGGTGTTCCCCAGCATGGTGTTGCAAATGGTGGCGATCGGCGAAGAGGCCGGCTCCCTGGACAGCATGTTGAGCAAGGTGGCCGATTTCTACGAGGCGGAAGTGGACGATGCGGTGGAAGCGTTGGCCAGCCTGATGGAACCTATCATCATGGTCGTGCTCGGCACGCTGATCGGCGGCATGGTGGTGGCGATGTACTTGCCGATCTTCAAGATGGGGCAAGTGGTTTAAAATTATTCAGCCACGGGTGTTCACGGATAAAAAATGCAGGGCCGGAGCTGGCCGCGCTTTCGCCATGCGTTTCTTATCCGTGGTTAACGACATAAGGGAGCCTCTAAAAATTCAGAGCTCGCCCAAATGCCCCACAAGGGGACGCCGATCCGCTACGGGCAAAAGCAGCCCGTGCGGAATCGTCAGCAAGGCGCGAAAAAAATTTCGCCGCGCCGCATCTGCTTGATATGTCGGCAAGAAATTTTTTCCGCAACGCAGCAGTTGGGATGAAATGTGGATTTTTAGAGGCTCCCATAACCCGCTGGCGCGCCGGCTCCCGCTGAAACTGCCAACATGTCTGAATTCTTCCAGGTTCTCCAATCCTCTCCTCTCGTGTTCACCAGCGCCCTTACCATATTGGGTCTAATGGTAGGCAGTTTTCTGAACGTAGTGATCCACCGCCTGCCTCAAATGATGGAGCGTGAATGGCGGGCCCAATGCGCCGATCTCGACGGCAAGGCGGTTGAGCCTGCCGCTCCCTACAACCTGCTGGTGCCGCGTTCCGCCTGCCCGCATTGCCGCCACCCGATAAGCGCGCTGGAAAATATTCCGGTCATCAGTTATTTGCTGTTGCGCGGCAAATGCAAGGGGTGCGGCGCCCCCATTGCAATGCGCTACCCTGTCGTCGAAGCGGCAAGCGGGCTGTTGAGCGGTTATGCCGCATGGCATTTTGGTTTTGGTCTGGAGGCATTTGCCGCGTTGCTGTTCATCTGGTCCATGCTGGCGTTAACCTTCATTGACTTCGATACACAATTGCTGCCGGATGACATTACGCTGCCGCTGCTGTGGATGGGGCTGCTGTTCAATCTGTCCGGCGTATTTGTTGAACTGAACGGAGCCGTCATCGGTGCGCTTGCAGGCTACCTGACGCTGTGGGGGGTATATTGGCTGTTCAAACTCATCACCGGAAAGGAAGGGATGGGTTACGGCGACTTCAAACTGTTGGCGGCAATCGGGGCGTGGCTGGGCTGGCAGATGCTGCCGCTGGTCATCCTGCTTTCCTCGCTGGTGGGCGCGGTGGCCGGTGTCACGCTGATAGTCGCGGCACGCCATGGCCGCAACGTTCCCATCCCGTTCGGCCCTTATCTGGCAGGAGGCGGACTGATTGCGCTGTTCTGGGGGCCGACGCTGACGCAAGGTTATCTGCATCTGCTCGCCGCGCCATGATCCCGAAACCGGCAGGTGAACGGTGCGGAGCGATGAAACCGCTACATGAGTTGCCCACGATTACGGTGAGTGGAGAAAAATAGATGACCCTGTTCAAGCAGTTGTTTGTATCGGTTTCACTTGTATTCCTATGCCTGCTGGCCGGAATCGAAGTCATTTATATCGGCAACGCCAGGACATACCTGCAAGAGCAGTTGACATCTCACTCACAGGACGCAGCCACATCGCTGGGCATGGTGCTGCCCGCTTCAATGGAAAAGGGCGACATGGTTCACGCCGAAACGACTGTTGCGGCAGTTTTTGACCGCGGTTTTTATCAGTCCATCCGGGTCATTTCATTGCGCGGAGAAACGGTTGTAACAAAAAGCCTGGCCCCGACACCGCCCGATGTTCCGGAATGGTTCACGTCCTTGGTAAAGCTTGAGGCGCCATCTGCCGAATCCATGATTTCAAAGGGATGGCGCCAGCTTGGGCGGGTAATCGTCACCAGCCACCCTAATTTTGCCTACCGGCAATTGTGGCGAACAACGCTGGAAACTTCATTCTGGTTGATCGGGCTTTATTTTGCTTGTGTCTTGCTGCTGCGCGGATTCCTGATAACCATTCTGAGCCCACTGAGAGAAATTGAATCTGTCGCCAATTCCATCAGCGAGCGGGATTTTAAACTCGTTGCGGCAAAACCCAAGGCAAGGGAATTGAGAAGTGTCGTCCAGGCAATTAACAGCTTGTCGGGGAAGATACGGAACATTATCAATGATGAGGTTGCGGCAGCCAATTACTTCCGTGCGGAAGCTTATGTGGATCAGCTCACCAAACTCGACAATCGGCGCAGCTTTGAATCCCAGATCAAACCTATTTTAACCAATAGCCACGATATAGACTCTGGCGCACTGTATCTGATACATATTGAGAAACTCAAGGAGCTCAATGCGGCACACGGGGTTAATGGCGGGGATGAATTGTTGAAAACTTCTGGCGCTGCCCTGGCAAATGAGTGCAAGGATCACCACGGTATTCGTGCGCGCATCTCCGGCGCCACATTTGCTGTCGCTGCCTTTAATCTGTCCAATAAAGAAGCCTTGGATCTCGGACGGGAAATTTCCTCCCGAATGAATCGGGCGATAGCGGCGGGCAAGTATGCCGTTGAGGTCGCTTTTGGCTGTGGCGGCGCGTACTTTGAAAAAGAGAAAGTGTCATTGGGAAGCCTGATGGCTACAGCAGATATGGCTATGCTCCAATCCGCGCACAGTGGAAACGCCGCCCCGGTTTTGCTTGATTTCAAACCCGAGACCGAAGATGAGAAAGGATCGTTATTCTGGAAGACGTTGATCCTTGATTCGCTCGCGTCGGATAAGATCGCCCTGCTCGCGCAACCGGTTATAGCCTTCGGTAGTAATGCGAGATTGCAATATGAGGTTGTAGGGCGGCTGATCGGCAATGACGGCGATCTCATCGTCGCGGGGAAATTCATGCCCATGGCCGTCCGTCATGACCTTGCTGCCGCAGTTGATAAAAAACTGATCGAGAGGATTCTGCATGTTCTGCTTGAAAAACCCCACCTCGAGGATCAATTTGCAATTAATCTCTCAGCCAGATCAATCCATGATGCGGACCTGATGGACTGGTTGCTTCCCGCCCTGGAAAATCAACCCGAAACCGCCCGGAGAATTGTATTTGAGTTTGCCGAATTTGGCGTCGTGCAGAACCTGCCTTCATTGGAAAAATTTGTCTCAAAGGTCAGAAAGCTGGGCGCCGGATTCGCGGTAGATAATTTTGGATTGCACAGATCCGCTTTTGAATATCTGCAAGCGCTTCGCCCCGAATATATCAAGCTCAGTTCGACTTTCATCGCGGATCTGCCCAACAACAGCAAGAATCAACTCTTTATCTCATCCGTCGCCAATATCACTCATCCTCTGGAAATAAAAACGATTGCACATGGCGTTGAGAATGCAGATACATTTAAACTGCTTGAAAAACTTGGGGTTGATGGTTACCAGGGGTTTGTGACGGGCTCTCCAGTACGGATTGATTGAAGGGGACCTCTATAAATCCAAACCCCGTCGCGATGCTGCGTTGCTCAAGAAATTTTAACGCTTACATATCAAACATATGCTGCGCACTAAAATTTCTTTCGCGCCTTGCCTCGCTTAGGATTTTGGATTTATAGAGGCCCCCTGAAGGGCGCTTAGGTTAAACGAGGATTTCCATTCCGTCTGAGGCGGACGAAATGCGTAGCGGGCGATCGCCACGGGTAATTTCTTCCAGGCGCTGGCTATCGCGCCAAAGGGCTTCGAGCTGGTCATCTTCATGGATGGGCTCGTGGTGGAACAGGCACAAGTGCTTAACTCCCGCCATCTGGCATAACTCGACCCCGACGAAATTGCTGGAATGCCCCCAGTCTTCTTTTACCGAAGCTGCGTCGGCGAGAGAGTACATCGCGTCGAACAGAACCAGGTCGGCATTCCGGAAAAATGTCACAAAGGCTTTGGTATGTTCGGATTGTTCCAGCTTGTGCTCGGAGTCGGTGGAATAGACAAAAATTTTGCCTGCCTTTTCGAAACGGTATCCATAAGAGTCACCGGAGTGCTGCTGGAGCTTGGGCGTCACCTTGAGCCCTGCAATCTCGGTGGCGACCCCGGTTTCGAGTTGGATAAATTGAATGTCGGCTGCCATCTGTGAAAGCTTCACCGGGAAATGGTGTTCATGCTGCTGGCGATTGAACGCCTCCGCCAGGTTTGGATGGCAGCCGTAAATGCGCACCTGGTTGCCCGGAAGGTAAGCCGGGCCAAAAAATGGAAAGCCCATGATATGGTCCCAGTGCAGATGGGACATAAAAAAATGGAAAGTTTTTGCTTTGCCGGAGCCTTGGTTGGCAAGCACCCGGTTCCCGAATTCACGGGCGCCGCTACCCAAATCGCATGCGACATAGTCGCTGCCGCCGCTTTCGATTTCCACGCACGGGGTATTGCCGCCAAAAGTATGGGTAACGGCAAAATCCAGTTCCTCATCCATGAAGCGACTAATTTGCTCCTCGCTCGTCAGCGCCTTTCCTTGTGCGGCCAGCAATGCCTTGACCAGCCTGGAGCGAAGCTTTGCGGTGTTCATGGCTACGGGCAGCGAACCGCGGCAGCCCCAGATGCGAACCAGCATAGTCATGGCTCAGACAGTGCTTGATTAACCGAATCGAAACATTTCAGGACAAGCGTGAATTTACTTATCTCAAAAATTTCGCGAACGACAGGTTGCATTGCGGCCACGACAATAACTCCCTGTTGCGGCTTAACCTGCTTGGCGGCGATCATCAGTATCCGCAACCCGGCGCTGCTGATGTAACTTAGCCTGGAGAGATCGAGAACTATCCGGCATCCGCCCGGCTTGCAATCCGATAAATAGAGCTCCAGAGTCGAGCGAAAAGCCGGGGCGTTGGAATGATCAATGCGGCCTACGGGCGAGAGGATCAGGATTCCATCCTGAGTGCGGGGAAAAAGATCCATGGTATGCGCGGTTAAAATTTTAGCTTTTTATGACGGTGCCAAAGTTTCACGGCAGTTCAAGTTTGAAGTGCGTGGATTATTACCCCAGATTACCCGTTAAACCCGGAAAAAGCGGTTAGCCACGGATAGACACGGATTAACCGATAAAACCAATAGGTTCAAAAATATTTGGTCTCACCTTAAAGGTGATTCGCCTTCTCAAATCAATTCTCTGATTATCAGTGAACATCCGTGTTAATCCGTGGCTGATCTGCCTTTTTAGGTTCGATGTGTTTCCACGCCCGCCACCGCCAGCGCGCTCATGTTCACGATGCGGCGCACCGTCGCGGTGGAAGTCAGGATATGGACGGATTTCGCCGCACCCAGCAGAATGGGCCCTACGGCTATGCCCTCGCCCGCCACCATCTTNNATCTGTTCCAGCAATTCCCGCGCGCGGCTCATCTTTCGCGCGGACTCATCGCGAATACTGCCGAAACTGGAATGCGACAGCAGCGCCGCCTTGGGTGTAATACCGAAATGGCGCACCTCTTCGGCTGCCAGCAGGGTCATCTCCGCCACTTGCTCGGCAGTAGGATCGAGATTGATATGGGTGTCGCAGATGAATAAGATGCGGTTGGGCAACAATAAAATATTCATCGCCGCGAAGATGCTCGCGCCGGGGCGCAAGCCGATCACTTCACCGACGAAACGCAGGTGGTTGCGCGGCTCGGAGAATGTGCCGCACAGCATCGCATCCGCCGCCCCCATATGCACCAGCATGGCGGCGATCAGCGTGGTCTTGCGCCGCATTTCCCGCTTGGCATATTCCGGCGTAACCCCTTTGCGTTGCATCAGGCGGTGATATTCCGCCCAGTACGCGCGGTAACGCGGATCGCTTTCCGGGTTGACCAGTTCAAAGTGTTCGCCCGCGCGGATGCGCAGCCCCAGCTTCTGGATACGTTGCTCCACTATGGGTGGGCGCCCAATCAGGATGGGGTGCGCCAGCCCTTCGTCCACCACCATCTGCACCGCATGCAGCACGCGCTCGTCTTCGCCCTCGGCATACACCAGGCGTTTGGGATTCTTCTTCGCCAGATCAAACACCGGCTTCATCAGCAAACCGGAATGGTAGATAAAATGCGACAACTGTTCGCGGTAAGCCTCCATGTCGGCGATGGGCCTGCTTGCCACACCGCTATCCATCGCGGCCTGCGCTACCGCCGGAGCTATCCTCGTGATCAGGCGCGGGTCGAACGGCTTGGGGATCAGGCAATCCGCGCCGAACTTCAGCGTTTCCTCGCCATACACCGCCGCCACGGCATCGGACTGCTCGGCTTCTGCCAGTTCGGCAATGGCAAACACGGCGGCACGCTTCATTTCCTCGGTGATGGCGCTCGCCCCGACATCCAGTGCGCCACGGAAAATATAAGGAAAGCACAAGGCGTTGTTGACTTGATTGGGGTAGTCCGAGCGCCCCGTGGCCAATATGGCATCAGGCCGTACCGCGCGAGCTTCTTCCGGCATGATTTCCGGTATGGGGTTGGACAGCGCGAAGATCAGCGGGGCAGGCGCCATCCGCCTGACCATTTCCGGCTTCAGCACACCGGCAGCGGACAGGCCGAGAAACACATCCGCGCCGCCGATAACATCGTCCAAAGTGCGTGCGGAAGTAGCTACCGCATAGCGCGCCTTGCTGTCATCCATGCCTTCGGTGCGCCCCTGGTACACCACGCCCTTGGTGTCGGTGACAACGATGTTCTCCCTGCGCACACCGATGCTTACCGCCATATCCAGGCAAGCCAGCGCCGCAGCCCCCGCGCCGGAGGCCACCAGCTTGATCTCGCCAATTTTCTTGCCCACCACTTTTAATCCGTTCAGCAGGGCCGCGCCGACGATGATGGCGGTGCCGTGCTGGTCGTCGTGGAACACCGGAATTTTCATGCGCTCGCGCAGCTTGCGTTCGATGTAGAAGCACTCCGGCGCCTTGATGTCTTCCAGATTGATGCCGCCGAACGTCGGCTCCAGCGCGGCAATGATGTCCACCAGCTTGTCCGGGTCGCGCTCTTCAATCTCGATGTCGAACACGTCGATACCGGCAAACTTCTTGAACAGCACCCCCTTGCCTTCCATCACCGGCTTGCCCGCCAGCGGGCCAATTGCCCCCAGCCCGAGCACCGCCGTACCGTTGCTGATCACCGCCACCAGGTTGCCGCGCGCGGTGAGGTTGCGCGCCTCGTTGGGATCCGCCACGATGGCCTCGCAGGCCGCGGCCACGCCGGGCGAATAGGCCAGCGCCAGGTCGCGCTGGGTCATCATCGGTTTGCTGGGAGTGACGGTGATCTTGCCCGCCGGAGATTGGCGGTGGTATTGCAGCGCGGCTTCGTACAGTTGCTTGTCCATCATTTACCCACCCATCGAGTTAGCAAATCGCGTGCTTATTATAGCCCAGCGGCAGATAACGTAGCGCATCACCCGCCTGCATGATCGTTGCCAGGCAACCGCACTCACAGAGCTCACTCTCAAATCCGCGCATAATCTTCCCGCATGTGACACCTATCCGAAAAACCAATATAGTGTTTCAACCTAATCTCTTTCCTTGTTTGATGGAATCAAAATGCGACCGAGCTTCATGACGCCCATGCAACGAATGCAAGGATGGCGGCTATGGGTGGTATTTACCATCGCCACCGTCATCGTGGCCGAGGTGATAGTCTCGGTCATGAGCATTGTGTTGAAAGGCGAAATATACGGCGACTACCTGGTCACCGGCCTGGCCGCTGCCGGTATCGTGGCACCGGTAAGCCTGGCATTGCCGAGCCACATACTCGAAGGGCTTGCCTGGCGATCCACGCTGGCACAACCCACCGCTCATCCGTGTTCATCCGTGGCTCAAATACGTTTTCCATGATACATGACATGAGTGCGCCCATCGTCGAAGTCGCCGCCGCCGTGCTGCTAAGGAACACGGGCGGTTTCCTGCTGGCGCAGCGGCCAGAGGGAAAACCTTATGCGGGCTATTGGGAATTTCCGGGCGGCAAGGTGGAGGCGGGCGAATCACCGCTGCATGCGTTGCGCAGGGAGTTGCATGAAGAGCTGGGCATAACGGTTGTGAGCGCCTACCCCTGGCTGACACGCAAGTTCGCTTACCCGCACGCAACGGTGCGCTTGCATTTCTTTCGCGTCACTGCGTGGGAAGGCGAATTGCATCCGCATGAAGGCCAGCAGTTCGCATGGCAGGCTCGCGGGAACGAGCGTTTTATTTCCGTTTCGCCGTTGTTGCCCGCCAATGCGCCGATTCTGCGCGCGCTGGAGTTGCCGTCTCTGTATGCCATCAGCAATGCCGGCGAGCTGGGCGCGGAAATATTCCTGCAACAAATGGAAGCCGCGCTCCAGAATGGTTTGCGGTTAGTGCAGTTGCGTGAAAAAAACTTTTCGCGCGAGGCATTGCGCGACCTCGCATCGCGCATGTTGCCGCCGCTGCGGCGGCATGAAGCAAGGCTGCTCATCAATGCCGATGTTGAATTGGCGCGCGAGGCGGGGGCGGACGGGGTGCAGTTGACCGCCATGCAACTGGCCGCGCTGCGCGAGCGCCCCGATCTGCCGTGGTGCGCGGCCTCGTGCCACAGCGCGGACGAGTTGCGCCGCGCGGAAGAATTGGGTTGCGATTTCGCGCTGTTGAGCCCGGTGTTACCAACGAAATCGCATCCGGGTGAACCCGTCCTGGGATGGGAAAATTTTTCCGCCATCGCGGCGGGTGCGGCCATTCCGGTATATGCGCTGGGAGGCTTGCACCGCAATGACATGGAAACGGCGTGGCAGCATGGCGCGCACGGCATCGCGCTGTTGCGTCAAGCCTGGCTGGGGGGGTCTTCTTCCGCTCCGCTGCCGGGTTGCGGGATGCGGTAACCTTCTGCGGCCCACCGCCCAAGGTCAATCAATTTGCAGCGCTCGCTGCAAAACGGACGGTATGGGTTGTCGGTGCTCCACACCATTTCTTTTCCGCATTGCGGGCATGCGATCACGGCGGGGGCTTTCGACATCATGGAAAACTACAGCGCACAGAAGACCAGGTCGAACGCCACATCCTGGTCATACAAAGCGCTTTTGGCGGCATAGTTGGCGGCGACGAAGCGGATATTGAGCACGTATTTGTTGGCGCTGACTTCCGGGATGCACGGCAGGGCGCTGTCCAGATTGATACGCAGCATTTGCGCCACCCGCCCGCCCTGCATCTGCTGGAAATTGCCCTGCTTTGCAATGAAATGATGCGTCTTGCCGCTCTCGCGCAGCAGTTTGAGCAGTATCTCCAGCGCATCGCGTATAGGCAGCATGGGGGCCAGCCATGCCTTGAGGTAATTGCGCCGCAGCGTGGCATCCTGATGCAGCCAGTAATGGTAGGAAGGCAGATCGAACTCACATGTCCCGCCGGGGATACAGGCGCGCTGCTTGATGCTCATCAGCCATTCGTTCTCGCGCAGGTGCTGCCCTATTTTGCCGCTTATGCCAAACAAGTTGTTGCTGGCATTCTCGATCTCGCCAAGCACCGCATCCAGCGCCTCTTCTGAAATATCCGGGTTATTGTGCAAGGCGGAAAGCTGGCGTTTCTGCCGTTCCATCTCCTGCAGAAGATCGGACTTCAAGTCTGCGCGGCCGGAAACTTCAAGGATGTCGAACAACACGCCCAGCGCGGCATGATGATCGTCAACACTTGTCTTTTCGATGAAGTATGACATTTTGGCGTAGAGATCCTCAAGGCGCAGCAAGGTGCGCACACGCTCATTGAGGGGGAAATTGTAGCTGATCACAATGCCGGGATAGATGGTGGGCAAGCGTTTAATTGCAGGCAATATATTGCGGCCATTGTATACCGTCAATCGTTTCCCGTGGAAATAGCCAGATAATGCCGGTGCAACCGCTCCACCTGTTGGCGCAATGCTATCAGGTCGGTGTCATTCCGAATGATGTCATCGGCGCGCTTTAACCTCTCGGCGCGCGTGATTTGTTGCGCCATAATGGCGCGCACTTCCGGCTCTCCCAGGCCGCTGCGCCGCATGGTGCGCGCAACCTGTGTGGCCGGGGCGCAGTCCACCGCCAGTATGCGCTGCACCAGCTCACGATAGCCCTGCGCCTCGAACAGCAGCGGAACCACCAGCAGCAAATAAGGGGATGGTTTGGCGGTTTTGGCCTGCGCCAGCATGCGCTCGCGGATCATCGGATGCAGGATGGCTTCCAGGCGCTGTTTGGCGGCGGGGTCGGAAAACACCAGCCGGCGCATATGATCCCTGTCCAGAGCCCCGGCGGCATCAATGCAGCCGTCGCCGAAGGCCGCGCGGATTGCATCAATGGCCGCACCGGCAGGCCGGGTCAACTCGTGCGAGATGATGTCGCTATCTATGGCCGACACGCCGAATTCCTCGAACAGGGCGGCAACCGTGCTCTTGCCGCTGCCGACGCCTCCGGTCAAGCCAACGCGGTAGCTCATCCCGGAAACGGCAGTTGGCCGCTTGTTGCGCAGAATACGATTTTGAACATATTAAAATCTCCGTAGTCCCTATATGGCTTCACCGGCAATCAGCAGCACCGTTTGACGCCCCCCCATTCCCGCTGTTGCTGGCGCAGGAAAAATTCCTTGCGCGACAGTCGGGGCGCGTCCGGGTGGCAGGCAGCATGATGCGCCAGATAGCGCTCGTAGGCGTCGTCCCCGCTCAGTTGGCGGACGGTGCGCCACAGTTGGTGCGCCATGCGCTTCAGGCGGGTCAGTCGCGCGCCCATGCTTCCTCCAATTGCGTGGCCTGATGCGGCGCCTCGGATAGCGGCGGCACCGGTTTGCCGCCGAGATGGCGGGCGCAGATGCGCAGCATATCGGCCACGATGAGCCACAGCAGGCAGGCGAAGAACAGCGCCAGCACGGCATCGAGACGCTGGTTGAAAATCAGTTGCGGTGCGACGGCGGCTTTTTCCGGGGGCAGCGTTCCGGCGGCAAGTTTTGCGGCGAGGTCGTTGGCGGCGGCAAGGAAGCCGATGCGCACGTCGGGGCTGGTGATCTTGTCCCATACCGCGCTGCTGGTGACTATGGTCAGCCAGGCGAGCGGCAGGGCGGTGATCCAGGCATGTTTCAGCTTGCCGGATTTGACCAGGATGCCGGTGGCGACGCACAGCGCGATGGCGGCAAGTATCTGGTTGGAAATGCCGAACAGCGGCCACAGGATGTTGACGCCGCCATTGGGATCAATCACGCCGATGTACAGGAAGTAGCCCCACGCGGCGACAATGATGCCGCTGGAAAACAGCACCGAGGGATACCACGAGGTTTCGCCCATCCGGGGCCAGATATTGCCGAGCATATCCTGCAACATGAAGCGCCCGACGCGCGTGCCGGCATCCAGCGTGGTGAGGATGAAGACGGCCTCGAACATGATGGCGAAGTGATACCACATCGCGAGCATGCCCTGGCCGAAAGCGCTGCCGAAGATGCTGGCCATGCCGACCGCCAGCGAGGGCGCGCCGCCGGTGCGGGCGAACAGCGTGGTTTCGCCCATCTGCCGCGCCAGCAGCGACATCTGCTCCACCGTGACCGGGAAGCCCCAACTGGAAATTGTCGCCACCGCTGCCGCCGCTTCCTTGCCCACTATGCCTGCGGGCGAATTGATGGCGAAATAGACGCCGGGGTCGAGCACGGTGGCGGCGATCATCGCCATGATCGCAACGAAGGACTCCAGCGCCATGCCGCCATAGCCGATCATGCGGATGTCGCGCTCGTTGCTGAGCAGTTTGGGCGTGGTGCCGGAGGCGATCAGCGCGTGAAAGCCGGAAATGGCGCCGCAGGCGATGGTGATGAACACAAAGGGAAATAATTTGCCGCCGAAAACCGGACCGCTGCCGTCAATAAACCGGGTGAAAGCGGGCATTTTCACGTCAGGTTGCATCCACACGATGGCGAGCGCCAGCAGAATGACGGTGCCGAGTTTCATGTAGGTGGAGAGGTAATCACGCGGCGCGAGCAGCAGCCACACCGGCAGGATGGCGGCGGCGAAGCCGTAGGCGATGACTGCCCAGGCCAGCGGCAAGCCGGGATGGTCGAACAGGCCGCGCAAGCCGGGCTGATGGTCTATCCAGCCGCCGCCCGCCACGGCCAGCAGCAGCAGGATGACGCCCAGCAGCGAGCCTTCCAGCACGCGCCCGGGGCGGATATTGCGCATGTACAGGCCGACCAGCATGGCGATGGGGATGGTGGCCGCCACGGTGGAAGTGGCCCACGGGCTGTGCTTCATCGCGTTCACCACCACCAGGCCCAGCACCGCGATGAGAATAATCATGATCAGCAGTGTGGCGATCAATGCTGCTATACCACCAATCGCGCCCAGCTCGTCGCGCGCCATCTGGCCCAGGCTGCGGCCATTGCGCCGCGTGGAGAAGAACAGCGTGGCCATGTCCTGCACGCAACCGCCCAGCACCGCGCCGATCAATATCCACAGCGTGCCGGGCAGGTAGCCGAACTGCGCGGCCAGCGTCGGCCCGACCAGCGGCCCCGGCCCGGCGATGGCGGCAAAGTGGTGGCCGAATACTATCCAGCGGTTGGTCGGAACATAGTCGCGCCCATTGTCGAGACGCTCTGCGGGTGTGGCGCGGGTGGCGTCGAAGGCCAGGACTGCGCTTGCTATCCAGGCCGCGTAAAAACGGTAGGCAATGGCGAACACGCACAGCGCGGCAGTGATGAACCATAGCGCGTTGATGGATTCGCCGCGATTGAGCGCGATGCCGCCCAGGGCGGATGCGCCGAGCAAAGCGACGGCGATCCAGCCTGATGCGGCAAAAATTTTATTGTTCATTCCGGCAGTCTTTAAAGAAAAAACCCTGACCTGTGGCTGAATAGTTTATTAAGTTTATGCGACAATGCTACCCAAAATTTGTTTGATTAGCACTGTACCAATCCGTAAAATCGCCGTTTTTCCCGAGTGACGCCGTGTCGTTTGAAGCCATAAAACAATTGCTCGCACCCGATATGTCCGCCGTGGACGGGGTGATACGCGCCCGTTTGCACTCCGAAGTGGCGCTGGTCAACCAGGTGGGTGCGTACATTACCAATAGCGGCGGCAAACGCTTGCGCCCGGCATTGGTAATCCTGTCCGCCAAGGCGTTTGGCTACGCGGGAGAATATCACCACAATCTGGCCGCCGTGGTCGAGTTTATCCACACCGCCACCCTGCTGCACGATGATGTCGTGGACGAATCCGAGATGCGCCGCGGTCGCGCCACCGCCAGCACCCTGTTCGGCAACGCGGCCAGCGTGCTGGTGGGGGATTTCCTGTATTCGCGCGCTTTTCAGATGATGGTTGAAGTGAATGATATGCGCGTGATGCGGACGCTGGCGGATGCGACCAACACCATCGCCGAGGGTGAGGTGTTGCAGTTGTTGAGCTGCCATGACGCAGATGTGGATACCGCCGGATATCTGCACGTGATTCACTGCAAGACCGCCAAATTGTTTGAGGCCGCAATGCGGCTGGGCGCCATTCTGGCAAAGACAGACGAGGCCACAGAAGAAGCGGCGGCGAAGTATGGCATGCATCTGGGAACCGCATTTCAATTGGTGGATGACGTGCTGGACTATTCGGGCGACGAGCAGGAAACCGGCAAGAATCTGGGGGATGACTTATCCGAGGGCAAGCCTACTTTGCCGCTGATTTATGCCATGCAGCACGGCAATGCAAACCAGGTTGCGATCGTGCGCCAGGCCATCGAGCAGGGTGAAATTGCGCGTTTTGCCGACGTGCTGGAGGTAATCAAGCAGACAGGCGCGCTGGAATACACCAGACAGCAGGCGCAGCTTGAATCAGACGCCGCATGTGCGGCGCTGGCGCCCCTGCCGGATACAAACTACAAACAATCCTTGTTGCAGCTGGCGAGCTTTGCCGCAACGCGGCAATTCTGATCCGCGACCCACCCGTCTGGCAGGATGTTGCGTTCCTGTTGCAGCCTGCCAGTTTGCAGTGAAAATGGCACCGAAAGGGCTTCGGCCCATCACACCGAGGAGCATGATGCACGCCGTTTTACCCCTGTTACAAGCCGCCGGATTTCCCGCGTTGCAGCGCGGGAATCTCGACACGCTACAGGTCAACCTTGGCTATCAATGTAACCAGTCCTGCCTGCATTGCCATGTCAACGCCGGCCCCAGCCGCAAGGAAATAATGGATGGGGAGACACTTGAACTTGTCCTTAAAGCGCTGGTTGCACGCCGGATCGGGACGCTTGACCTGACCGGCGGCGCGCCGGAACTGCATCACGGGTTTCGTGATCTGGTAGCCAATGCGGCCGCTCTGGGCGTGCATGTAATTGACCGCTGCAACCTGACCGTCTTGTTTGAGCCCGGACAGGATGGCCTCGCCGGATTCCTGGCCAGCCATCATGTGGAAGTGGTCGCATCGCTGCCGTGTTATTTGGCAGAAAATGTTGACCGGCAACGCGGGGCAGGCGTGTTTGATAAAAGCGTCGCGGCGCTGTTGCAACTCAACGCGCTGGGTTATGGGCGCGAAGACAGTGGCCTCACCCTGAATCTGGTCTACAACCCGCAAGGCCCCTCGCTGCCTCCCGATCAAATTGCGTTGCAGGCGGATTACAAGCGCGAGCTGTTCGAGCGTTACGGCATCGTCTTCAATCGGTTGTTCGTGATTACCAATATGCCCATCCAGCGTTTTGGCAGCACGCTGATTTCCAGGGGGCAATTCAACGAATACATGCTCTTGCTGAAGGAGAATTTTTCCGCCGCCAATGCCGCCAACGTGATGTGCCGCAATCTGGTCAGCGCCGATTGGCAGGGTTATCTGTATGACTGTGATTTCAACCAGCAGCTCGGGCTGGCGCTGCCGGGTGCAGGTCGCCCGCATCTGCGCGACCTGCTGCAAACCGATTTCCGGGGCAACCCTGTCCGCGTCGCCGATCACTGCCATGGCTGCACCGCGGGGCAGGGCAGCAGTTGCGGCGGTGCGCTGCACAACTGAGCGGATTTTGTGAAAAGAGCAATTCTTGCCCTGTTGATTGTCTCGTCCATCGCCCTGTTTTTTGGCATGGGCTTCGATCAATACCTGACGCTGGGCGCGCTCAAGGAAGGCCACGGAAAATTCGCTGTCATGCAGGCGCAATCCCCCGTGCTGGTCGCGCTCATTTCCTTTGTGCTGTATATCGTTGTCGTGGCGCTGTCCTTGCCGGGCGCGACGATCATGGGGCTGGCGATGGGCGCTTTATTCGGTCTTTGGCTGGGCACGCTGCTGGTGTCATTTGCATCAACCATAGGCGCGACACTGGCGTTCCTGACTTCGCGTTACTTGCTGCGCGACTATGTCCGGCATCACTTCGGCGACAAGCTGAAGGGGATCAACGAGGGCATGGCGAAGGATGGGGTGCTTTATCTTTTCATGCTGCGCATCGTGCCGGCATTTCCATTTTTTCTGATTAACCTGCTGATGGGGTTGACTCAAATCCCTACCCGCACGTTCTACTGGGTCAGCCAGTTGGGCATGCTGGCCGGAACCCTGGTGTATGTGAACGCGGGCACGCAATTGGCGAGCATCAATAGCCTGTCCGGCATTCTTTCGCCGGAGGTGCTGCTGTCCTTCGCTTTGCTGGGCGTGTTTCCGTTGATCGCCAAACGGGTTGTCCGGGCGATTCAAAAATGACATGACCATTTTTCCAGGTTAATGGACATGCGACTCTCAATCATTATCCCGGTGCTCAATGAAGCAGAAGGTCTGCCAAGTTTGCTTGGGCATCTCGCGTCACTATGCGGGTGCGACAGCGAAGTGATCGTGGTGGACGGAGGGAGCGAGGATGACTCCAGGCAAGCAGCCTCACACGCGGGCGCACGGGTAATTCGCAGCGAGCGTGGCCGGGCGCGGCAAATGAACGCTGGCGCGGCAGTCGCCCAAGGCGATATTTTGTTGTTTCTGCATGCCGACACCGCGTTACCATCTTCCGCGAAGCAGGCAATCGAAACTGCGGTTCGACACGGCGGGCAAGCCAACGAATATGCATGGGGACGTTTTGATGTGTGTATCGCGGGCCGCTCATTCATGTTGCGGGTAATCGCCAGCCTGATGAACTGGCGCTCGCGCCTGACCGGAATCGCTACCGGCGATCAGGCCATGTTTGTGACGCGCCGTGCCTTCGAGTCGGTAGGCGGTTTCCCGGAGCAGCCATTGATGGAGGATGTCGAGCTATCCAGGCGGCTGCTGGCGCTGTCCAGGCCGATTTGCCTGGGGGATCGGGCAGTCACCTCCGGACGCCGCTGGGAGACGCACGGAATATGGAAAACGATATGGCTGATGTGGCGGTTGCGCTGGGCGTATTGGCGCGGTATTGATGCGGCAGAACTGGCGAGGTTGTACCAATGAAGATTAGAGACAGCTAGAAAACTTCCCCTGGCTCATGCCTTTGGGTTGCATGTAGGTGCGAATTTACCTCGCAGAGATAAATTCGCACCTACGAGACCGCCAACTGAATAGCTTATGGGGACCTCTATAAATCCAAACCCCGTCGCGATGCTGCGTTGCTCAAGAAATTTTAACGCTTACATATCAAACATATGCTGCGCACTAAAATTTCTTTCGCGCCTTGCCTCGCTTAGGATTTTGAATTTATAGAGGCCCCCTTATGATGAAACCCGCCCGTGTCGTTATCTTTGCCAAGGCGCCCCAGCCAGGGTTCGCCAAGACGCGGCTGATCCCCGCGCTGGGCGCAGAGAGGGCGGCCGAACTGGCAAGAAAGATGCTGTTCAACACCTTGCACGAAGCGCTTGCCGCAGGCATCGGCCCCGTTGAATTGTGCGTTACCCCGGAGGTCAATCAAGCGGCATGGCAGGGAATGCATCTCCCGGCAGGCATCGAAATTTCCGCTCAAGGCGATGGCGATCTCGGCGCGCGGCTGGCGCGCGCATCGGAACGCGCACTGGGAAATGCGGGGTCGGTTTTGTTGATCGGCACGGACTGCGTGGAACTCTCCGGCGATTTGTTGCGCGAGGCCGCGCAAGCATTGCAGGAGCACGATGCGGTTATTCATTGCACGGCTGACGGCGGCTACGCGCTGCTGGGTTTCAAGCGATTCGAGCCATCCTTGTTCAGCGATATGCCCTGGAGCACCGATGCGGTTGCCGGCGCGACTATCGCCCGCATCGGGCAACTCGGCTGGTCGCTTCTGGCCGGGCAGACGCTGCATGATGTGGATGAGCCGGAGGACTTGAAATACTTGCCCGCCAAATGGCTGCACGATGTCGCGTAGTGCTGTAGTGCCCGGATGCAGGCCGAAGGCCGGAATCCGGGGATTGGCCTATATCGAAAGTTGCCCCGGATTTTATTGCATTTCATCCAGGCTACAAGCTCGCTCCCGTTTTGCATTGCGGCAGCAGTACAGAAGGATAGATGGAGCGCATCACCGTTCAATTATCCTGGAAAAAGCAGTTGTCCGCAGATTACGCAGATTAACGCAGATAAATCATAAGCTTGCACTATATCGCCCATTCACCCGCCGGGTGTGATATAAAAAATAAATAACCGTATGAAAATCTGCGGGAATCTGCGTAATCTGCGGATTCAATCGCCGTTTTTAGGATTATTCGAGGAATATGCCATGCATGAAATCGTCAAGGACTATTACGGCAAGCAGCTTCAAAATTCGGGCGATCTGAAAACCTCCGCTTGCTGCGATGCGTCGCAAGCGCCGGACTGGCTCAAGCCGCTGCTGGCACGGATTCACCCTGAGGTTATGTCGCGCTACTACGGTTGCGGCCTGGTTTGTCCGCCATTGCTCGATGGCTGCCGGATTCTGGATCTGGGCAGCGGTGCCGGGCGGGATGCCTACGCCCTGGCGCAACTGGTGGGCGAACGCGGCCATGTGGTAGGAGTGGATATGACCGAAGAACAGTTGTCGGTTGCCGAACGGCATCACGCCTATCACAGCGAAGTGTTCGGTTTTGACAATGTGACGTTCAAGCAAGGTTACATCGAACGCCTCGATGAACTCGGGCTGGAGCCAAACAGTTTCGATGTTATCGTGTCGAACTGCGTGGTCAATCTGTCGCCGGACAAGGATGCCGTGCTGCGCGAGGTTTATCGCCTGCTCAAACCGGGCGGCGAATTCTATTTCTCCGACGTGTACGCAGACCGGCGCGTACCGGATCATGTCCGCAACGATCCCGTAATGTACGGCGAGTGCATGGGCGGCGCGCTGTACTGGAATGACTTTTTACGGCTCGCCCATCGGCAGGGTTTCGCCGACCCGCGCCTGGTTGCCGACAGGCCTCTGGATATTACCGATCCCCTGCTCGCGCTTCGCGCTGGCGGCATCCACTTTTATTCCGCGACCTACCGCCTGTTCAAGCTGGAAGAAATGGAAACCGCCTGTGAGGACTATGGGCAGGCGGTGGTTTATAGGGGCACCATTCCCGATCACCCGCGCCGCCTGGTATTGGACAAACATCATGACATTGAGACCGGTCGCGTCTTCCCGGTCTGCGGCAATACCTGGCGTATGCTGCACAAAACACGTTTCTGCGAGCACTTCGAGTTTATCGGGAATTTCAGCCGCCACTATGGCTTGTTCTGGGGGTGCGGTGGCGTGCTGCCGTTCGGGCAGGAAGGCGCAAACGGAAGCAGCGGGTGCTGTTGAACCTAAAAACCTCAGTCGAGGGGTTTGTAGGTGCGAATTTATTCGCACGCTCAACGAGTTATGTGCGAATAAATTCGCACCTACAAAAGCGGCATAATCCATTGAAATGCCAGAATGTTCTTCGTCAACTGAGGTTTTTAGGTTGAATCGTTCGAGGGGCAGTCTTTCGATCCGTCGTGACCACGGCTTCAGGTAGCGCTATTCAACCTGGGAAACGTAGTTGGGCCACGGAAACTTGCGGGTGAACAATGGATTGTCTGCCGGACAATCCGGGATAAACCAACGCCCTCAACCGTAATTCCCGCATTGCGCCCCGGCTATTGGCAGGCAAACATGAACTTCCGAACCGTTGCCGCCATAATACATGGCGCCGCTCACGTTCTTGACCAGGGCAATGCCACGACCGTGCCGGGCATGATTCATCCCGCCACCGGAAAGATGGGACAACACGCTCTCGTGATTAAACCCCGCACCGCTATCGCGCACGTCTATCTTTATGCATTGCGCTGATTTATCCGCGACCTTGCGCAACCGGAAATGAATCTCGCCTTGCTCCATCCTGTCCAGCCGTGCCGCCCGCTCCCCAAGATAACGCTCGAAGTCTTTGGGGGAATGTTTCAGCGCGGAATCCAGCTTGAGCAAGCCGTGATCAAGCGCATTGTTAAATAGCTCGGACAGCACCAGGAACAGCTTGCCGGATAATTTCTCATCACCCGGCACAAGATGGTTTACCACGTGCAACAACAAGGGAACGGCATCGGTGTTTTTTAATTGCCGCGCCGTCAGTGTCAACTGAAACACCCATTCGACCTGCTCCGCCGCGCATACGGTCGCCGAAGTTGCTCCGGCTTTGGGCGCATGCGTCGCGGCATGGCAGCATTCTTGCAGGTTGATTTGCACTCCCGGTTTCAGGCGACAATGGCGAATAGCTTGCCAAAATTGGCTATGGCGAGAATCTGGGTCACTGTGTCGTTCGGGCTGCGCAATACAATTTTCTTGTTCGCGCCCTCCCCCCGCTCACGCAGCAGCAGCAGGATACCGAGCCCAGAACTGTCGAGGTAAGACACCCCGGCAAGATTGATTTCCACTGTACCTATTTCGGCATTTGCCAGAAAGGTTTCGAAAACATCCTTCAATTGCCGGTGCGAATGGAAATCGAACCGGCCGCTCAGGAACAGTGTCGCCACGCCACCCGCCTTGTCTTGTCTGATTTCCATGCTTTCTCCTTATGCCCGGTTACCCATGCTGCCGCCAGCCAGCCGTTGCAACACCCGTTGCGCCATTTCCCGTATCGGGGCCACCTCGTCCACCGCACCCACCGCAATTGCCTCGCGCGGCATCCCGAACACCACGCAGCTCGCCTCATCCTGCGCCAGATTATAAGCTCCCGCCTGGCGCATTTCCAACATCCCGATTGCACCATCCTTGCCCATGCCGGTCAGCATCACGCCGATGGCATTCTTGCCCGCATTTTGCGCGGCGGAGCGGAACAGCACCTCCACCGAAGGACGGTGGTGATTTACCGGCGGCGCCTGGCTGAGCTCGGCGATGTAATTCGCCCCGCTACGCTTGAGCAACAGGTGCGAGTGCCCCGGAGCGATGTAGGCGTGCCCGGGCAACACGCGCTCCTGATCCACTGCTTCCGTCACCCTGATTTTGCACAAGCCATCCAGGCGTTTGGCAAAGGATAGGGTAAACGCCGCCGGCATGTGCTGCGTGATCAATATGCCGGGCGCATCGGCCGGCATCCTGACGAGAAACTCCCTGATAGCCTCGGTGCCGCCTGTGGATGAGCCTACCACAATAATTTTTCCGGTCGTTGCGATGCGGTTGCCCAATGTGGGCAGCGGCTCGCGCGCTTGTTGTGCGACCGCGCTGCGGGGCGCCACCTGCGCCTTGAATGCCGTCCGGATTTTTTCCGCGATCTCGTCGGCATATCCTTTTATGCCATCAATGGCGCCCAGCTTGGGTTTGGGCAAAAAATCCACCGCACCCAATTCCAGTGCGCGCAATGCCGCATCCGAACCGCGCTCGGTCAAGCTGGAAATCATCAGCACCGGCATCGGGCGCAGGCGCATCAATTTTTCCAGAAAAGTCAGCCCGTCCATCTCCGGCATTTCCACGTCCAGTGTCAGCACATCCGGGTTGAGCGCCTTGATCATCTCGCGCGCCTGCAGCGGGTTCGATGCGGCGCCCGCCGCTTCCATGTCCGGGAAACTGTTGATGACCTCCTTGAGAATGCTGCGTATCAGTGCGGAATCGTCAATGATCAGCACCTTGATTTTGCGTTGCGGCACGGTGTATGGGGTCATGGGTGAATGTGCTTTCAAAACGTTCGTGTAAGGGTGCAATAAGCCTGTCCTGAGCGCAAGCCGGAGGGCGTAGCGCATTGCACCGGACGGTTGGGTGAGACACCTGCGGCGGTGCCACGCTCCGTTTATCCGTGGCTCAACTGCTAAAACAACTCCACCTCCCCCCGCACATCCGCCCCCATAAGGCGGGAACGGTATTCCTGTTCGCGTTCGATGATGGTGTTGTTGTGCATGCTGCACAATTTTTTCACCCGCACCCGCCCAGTATGAGGAAAGAAATAAATCTTGCGCGGATAAATGCCAAGCATATCCTGTGCCGTGACTGCAATGCTCTCGGTATGCAAATAATCCAGGACGAATTCGGCATTGCGCACCCCCACATCGGCTGTGGCGCAACCATGCAGCACTTCTCCGCCGCCGAACACCTTGGCCTCCAGGTTGCTCCGCCATGCGCCCATCTTGAGCAACTGGTTGATCATCAGCTCCATGGCATAAGCCCCGTAACGCGCCGAAGAGCCCGCCAGGCCACCGTCATCGCGCTTGCCACCCGGCAGCATGAAATGGTTCATGCCGCCGATGCCGCTCATCCTGTCACGGATGCACGCAGCGACGCATGAACCCAGCACGGTCACCAGCACCATGTCGCGCGCCGTGACGTAATACTCTCCGGGCAATATCTTGACTGCATTCACGCCGATGTTCCGGTCGTAATACAGATTGGGCGGCAGGGCTTCTTCACGATTCATATCCATACGTTTTCTATGCGGCCCGCAGGCGCGGCCCTGCAACCCTGGCCTTGGGGGCGAGCTCATATACCGTCTTGCCGCGCAGCCTGAAATAATCTTCCGCATGATAAAAACTTTCCGAGTGCCCGGCAAACAGCAGGCCGTCACCGCGCAACAGCGGCGCAAATTTTTTCAGTATCCCGAGTTGCGTGGCCTTATCGAAATAGATCATCACGTTACGGCAGAAAATGGCGTCCAGCGGCGCACGGATCGGCCAGACATCATCCAGCAGATTCAGCTTCCGGAAGGTGATCAGGTCGCGCAATTCCTGGCGCACGCGCACATGGCCCGCCTGGCTGCCGGTGCCGCGCAGGAAGAAGCGTTTCACCAGAGCGGGGTCAAGCTTGCTCACGCGCTCCTCCGAATAGACGCCCACCCTGGCCTCTTCCAGCACATGCGTATCCAGGTCGGTCGCAATAATGGTGACTGGCGGGGTGAGGCTGCCGAAGGTGTCAACCGCAGTCATTGCCATCGAATAGGGCTCTTCGCCGGTAGAGGTTGCCGAACACCACAGGGCGACAGGCTCCCCGCCCTTATGCTTGAGCATGTGCTCGGCGAGGATGGGGAAATGGTGCGGTTCGCGGAAGAACGAAGTCAAGTTGGTGGTCAATGAATTGGTGAATGCTTCCCACTCTTTTTCATCATTGCTTTCCAGCAGCTTCAGGTATTCCGCGAAAGTACGGATGCCGGTTGCGCGCAAACGGCGCGATAGGCGGCTATATACCAGCTCTTGCTTGCTGTCGCTGAGTGATATTCCGGCATGTGCGTAAATCAGCTTGCGCACGCGTTCAAAATCCATCGCGGTGAACTGGAATTCGCGGGGTTTGTCACCGGTTTTGAAAATCTCGGCCATGGTATTTTGCATTTCAGGTTAATCGGATTTCGCTACGCCTTGTCGGCAGCGTTAAATTCAACCCAGATTGTCCATTAACACTGTCATTCCCGCGCAGGCGGGAATCCAGTTGATTGAACAAGCCCCGCATAGCGGGGCAGAACCGAGGTCTTGCCCGCGCACCCGCAAGGGGTAGGCCGTGGTTGTAAAGCCGATAAATCGGCAACAACCACGCACTCGCGGGGTGTTTGCCTCGCTGGATTCCCGCCTGCGCGGGAATGACGACGCTAACGAATTTTCCGGATTCAAAACTCCTCCCATTCCTCGTCTCCCGATTTTTTGGGAAGCGCCTTGGGTTTGACAGTCTGCCTTTTTGCCGGAGCGGCCAGCGCGTGCCTGGTATTCGGGTTGTCGGCGGGGCGTGACGCCGCGATGCGCCTTGCCTGCGGCTGTGCATCCACCTGGCTGCCCAGCCTGAATACGCTTGCGGCAGCGGACAGGTGCTGCGCTTCTTCTTCCAGGGATTCCGCCGCCGCTGCCGCCTCCTCGACCAATGCCGCATTCTGCTGGGTCACCTCATCCATCTGGGCGATGGCCCGGCTTATCTGCTCGATGCCAGCGCTTTGCTGGCTTGAGGCGACGGAAATTTCTTCCATGATAGCGGTCACATGCATCACCGCGTCCATGATCTCTTCCATGGTCCTTCCTGCATCGGCCACCAGCTTGGCGCCGTCTCCCACCTTAAGTGCCGAATCGCCGATCAGCGCCTTGATTTCCTTCGCCGCCACGGCGCTTCTTTGCGCCAGGTTGCGCACTTCGGAGGCCACCACCGCGAAGCCGCGCCCCTGTTCCCCGGCGCGCGCCGCCTCCACCGCGGCGTTCAGCGCCAGGATGTTGGTCTGGAAGGCGATGCCGTCTATCACCGAAATGATGTCCACGATCTTGCGCGAGGATTCGTTGATCGAACCCATGGTATCCACCACCTGGCCTACCACCTGTCCGCCTTTTGCGGCAATCTCGCTGGCGCCCTTCGCCAGCCGGCTGGCCTGCCTGGCGTTCTCGGCGTTCTGTTTCACGGTGGCGGTCAACTGTTCCATGCTGGACGCAGTTTCTTCCAGCGAGGTGGCCTGCTCCTCGGTACGCCGCGACAGATCATTGTTGCCCGCAGCGATTTCGCTGGCGCCGGCGCTGATGGAGTCCGCGCTGGCGCGCACGTTCCCGACCAGTCCGGACAGGTTATCATTCATGTCTTTCAGCGCATGCATCAAATGGCTGATTTCATCTTTTGTGGCGACCTCAATCTTGCTGGTCAAGTCACCGGCGGCCACCGCATCGGCGATCGCCACCGCTTGGTTGATCGGGCGGACGATGGCGCGGATGAGCAGGAAACCGATCCAGACGGCCAGCCCCACGCCAAGCAGGATGGACGCGATGGAAATGTTGCGTAAGGTTTCGTAACGATTTTTTGCAATGGCATATTCTTTCCTGGCGCCATCGAGCTGTGCATTATCGAGCGCCCTTATGCCCTCGCCAGCGGGTTGGTAAAGGGCGTGCGCCTTCTCGGCGATGCGTTCAGCCTCCTTGAGGTTGCGCGCGCGCAAGGCGGCAACGGCGGGCTGCAGCCCTTCGGCGACAAACTTCTTGCGACTCTCGGCAAACTTGTCCGCCAGTCTCTTTTCTTCCGGATCCCAAACGTGCGCGTCAGCGCGGGCTACCCCCTCAGCACCGGCGCCGGCGCCGGTGAGCGCGTATGCCTCCCAAACCCGGGTGATTTCTGCGATATTCTTCTCGATCTCCCCGGTTTTCATGGCGATGACTTCCGGCGCGGGGGTGGCCAGAGCGGCGGTGATAGCCAGCCGGTTTCTCAACATCAATGCCCGGATGTCGCTGATCTGTGAAAGGCCGACAGCGTGCATTTCGTAGATGTTGTTCATGTTCTCGTTCGCCTTGAACATGCCGAACATTCCAAGCATCCCGATGCCGGCCAGCAGCAGGGACATGAAACCGATAACAAAGATCAAACGCGCTTTGATGGTCAGATTTTTAAACATATTGAATCTCCCGGATGGTGTGGATTGGTTTTATCCTAAGCCGGACGAGCCGGAATCAAAAATGGGAAGCCGCCTTCCCCTCGCACTTGCGGCGCACGATCAAGCCGCAGTTTCATCCATCAGATCCATGTCGCGGCTGGTCATCAGGCGCTCGATATCAATCAGGATAATCATGCGCTGGCCCACCGCGCCCAACCCCACGATGTACCGGGTATCCAGGGTAGAGCCGAACTCCGGTGCCGCTTTGACCTGTTCCGGCGTGAGCGTTATCACGTCCGAGACGCCATCCACCACCACGCCCACTACCCGGCGCCCCAGGCGCAGGATAATGACCACCGTGAACGGGTTATATTCCACGGCACCCAAGTTGAACTTGATGCGTAAGTCCACGATAGGCACGATGATGCCGCGAAGGTTGATCACCCCTTTGATGAAGGCAGGTGTGTTGGCAATGGCGGTGACGGCGTCATAGCCGCGTATCTCTTGCACCTTGAGGATGTCCAGGCCATATTCTTCACCGCCCAGCGTAAAAGTGAGGAATTCGCCGCCAGGTGTGCCATTCGTTGCCATGTTTTCGTTTGCCATTTCTTGCATCCTCCCGGTTCTTGCACCCAAAACTTGTGATCAACCTGGGTTTATCCCAAATAATCCATTAGGCCGTCATTCCGGCGAAGGCCGGAATCCAGCAATAAAAAACGCTCCGCGAGTGCGTGGTTGTTGCCAATTTATTGGCTTTACAACCACGGTATCTACCCCTNNGTTTTCGTTTGCCATATCCCCCCACCCATTTTCTTATGGTCAACCATCCGAAGGGCGCGATGAATCGCGCCCCTACAATGCCATTTTATCTCCCGTAGGGGCGCGATTCATCGCGCCCTGTCCGTGATACGCGCCCAACGCCGCCACATCCAGAATCAGCGCCACCTTGCCATCACCCATGATGGTCGCGCCGGAAACGTAAGGCACTTTGCGGTAATTCGATTCCAGGTTCTTGAGGACAACCTGGTGCTGGCCGGTCAGTTCATCCACAAACAGCGCTATTTTCCTGCCTTCCGCTTCCAGCAAGACCAGTATGCCCCGCTCCGGCTCCGTGATCCCGGTCTCGATGCCAAACACCTTGTGCAATGCGACAATCGGCAGATGTTCGCCGCGCACCCGCAACAGGCGCCCCTCGCCGCCCACCGCCTTGATGTCGGCCGCAGACCCGGGCAGCGATTCGACGATGGCATTCAGCGGCACGATGTAGGTTTCATGCCCGACCGAGACCGATAATCCATCCAGGATAGCCAGCGTCAATGGCAGGCGGATGATGACGCGCGTGCCCAGCCCTTCCACCGAATCGAGTTCGATACGGCCGCCGACCACGGCGATATTGCGTCTGACCACATCCATGCCCACGCCGCGCCCGGATACATCGGTTATCACTTCCGCCGTAGAAAATCCCGGCTCCATAATCAGCGCCCACACGTCCTGGTCCGGCATTTCGTCGCGCAGCGGCAAACCTCGCTCCTTCGCCTTGGACAGGATCTTGCTGCGGCTCAAGCCGCCGCCATCGTCGGCCACTTCAATCACCACGTTGCCACCCTGATGGAAAGCCTTGAGGGTGATCGTGCCGCACGGGTTTTTGCCTGCCGCGATGCGCTTCTCCGGCGATTCGATGCCGTGATCCAGGCTGTTGCGCACCAGATGCGTCAATGGGTCGGAAATTTTTTCGATCAAGCCCTTGTCCAGTTCGGTGTTCTCGCCCACCATTTTTATTTCGACCTGCTTGTTCAACTTGCCGGCCAGGTCATGCACCAGGCGGGGAAAGCGGTTGAAGGCAAAAGAGACCGGCATCATGCGGATGGACATCACCGCCTCCTGTAAGTCGCGCGTATTGCGCTCAAGCTGCTGCATGCCCTGCTGCAAGTTTTCATTGGCCGCGCTATCGGCTTGCGAGGCGGATTGCGCCAGCATGGCCTGGGTGATGACCAGTTCACCCATCAGGTTGACCAATTGATCTACTTTCTCCACGCTCACCCGGATTGAGGTTGCTTCGGCCTGTTGCGCCTCCTGTTTATTATCGGTGGCACGCCTGCCAAATGGCGCGCTATCCGTTCCGGAAACAGACGCCTCGCTTGTGCGGCAGCCCGTGTCTTGCATCTCCTCAAAAAAACCGTAGCCGGGGTCTGACGTTTTCTCTGGCGTTTTCTCTGGCGTTTTCTTATCCGGGGCGGTTGGGGCGGCTGCGGAAGCATCGGGCAATTCATCGAAAAAACCATCGTCCGGGTTTGACGGTTCCGCATCGCCTTTGGGCGGCGGCAGATTGCGCTCTCCGGCGGCAGGGGAAACGGAAGCGGGCTGCGCCGCAGAAGACAGGCGATCAAGTTTCTCGCGCACCGCGCTCACCGCACCGGCATCCGATTCGCCTTCACTGCGGTGTGCGGCCAACTGCATGGCGATCACATCGCCTGCTTCGAGGAATGCGCTGACCATTTCGTCGGCAAGCGTCATCTCACGCTTGCGCAATTTGTCGAGCAGCGTTTCCAGGGCATGCGTCACTTCGGCCATGTCGTTGAAACCGAAGGTGCCCGCCCCCCCTTTGATGGAATGCGCCGCACGAAAAATTGCATTGAGATCGTCCGTGGATGGATTGGATACATCCAGACCGAGCAACAGTGATTCCATTGCCGCAAGATGCTCGGCAGCTTCCTCAAAGAAAATCTGGTAGAACTGGGTCAGGTCTATGCTCATCAGGAATCAGTTGTCAGATCGGGTGGGGTTGCTGTCATCAGATACAAAATAGTCCATTGTTACAAAAATGCTGTCGCACCTACAAATGGTGTACCGTAGCCCGGATGCAGGCCCAATGCCGGAATCCGGGGATTGGTGTACATGTCGAATGTTGCCCCGGATTACATTACAGGGAACCTCTATAAATCCAAACTCCGTCACGATACTGCGTTGCTCATAAAAAATTACTCCTANNTCGGCGCAATTTTTTACTCGCGCCTTGTCTCGTTTAGGATTTTGGATTTATAGAGGCTCCCTACATTCCATCCTGGCTACGCTCGCTGCGGTTTTTAGGTTTATGGCACAGCAGGATTAACCTATCACTTTCCCCACTACTTCCAGCAGCTTCTGCGGATCGAACGGCTTGACCAGCCAGCCGGTCGCACCGGACGCTTTGCCCTGCATCTTCATCTCGTCGCCGGATTCGGTGGTCAGCATCAAGATGGGCACGCTATGGTAGGACGGCATGGCGCGCAAAGCCCTGACCAGCGCCAAGCCATTCATGCGCGGCATGTTCTGGTCGGTCAGCACCAGGTCCACTGTCTTCATCCGGGCTTTGTCCAACCCTTCCTGCCCATCTGCAGCCTCTATCACTTCGTAGCCTGCGCCCCTGAGAGTGAAGGCCACCATCTGCCGTATAGAAACGGAATCGTCAACATTGAGAACAGTTTTTGCCATTATCAATACCTCCTAAACCGTAGGCTGGCGGTGATAACCAGCCACTTAGCAACCGTTTTTAGATTGCTTAGTGGAATGGCTAGTTGTTCCATCAGGCACGAACCACAGCGTTTGGTAACCTCGAACATGCTGGGGTTCGCGTTGCTGTGTCAATTCTGCATCGAGCTTGCTCGATAGTCCTACTGTGTCACAAAGCGATCAAGGGATGCAGTGCAAGGCAAAATCGGGCGAGGAAG
>CXWL01004752.1_pt1 | contig 35053 bp, 30 predicted proteins | sample 590931 | NCBI WGS metagenome assembly CXWL01 (sample SAMEA3498368, study PRJEB10139) | groundwater metagenome | biome: water well; material: biofilm material | place: Germany | collected 2015-04-27
CTTGATCGCCTGTTCCATTGAGACCGCTGTTTTGGCGATGGTCTTGTGGTCCTTGTCGGCGAGAGCCAGACCGGCAAACGCGGTGAGCGATACTGCCACACAGGCTGCGATGATGAGCTGCTTCATGATGGAACCTCCTAAGGTGAATGGATAACCGCACTGTGCCATGGGCTCAGACTACTCGTTCACTGTGAGAGGTCTATGAAGCGAAGATGAAGAATTCTTCATCGGGAATCCGGCTCTGAGGCAGGTCAGAGTTGTCTTATCGGCACTAAGTACTGGCTAGTGCGGAGCCAGCCTGTTTGATGGATGGTAGGCAAGATCTACTTCTCTTCGTCATCAGCCCCGAGGGAGGACTTGCTTGCCCGCTTGTTTGTCGGGGGGTGCGGCGATCAGGAGTAGTTTGGCGGATCGGTCGAGGGCTTTGATCGCCGCTTCCCGTCGCAATGCGGCGCCTTTTGAATCCAACGTCTCTGTATAGCGAAGGATCAGCGGTCCGCGGTGCTTGGTGTATTTGGCGCCTTTGCCGGCGCGGTGGGCGGCCATTCGTTGATCCAGATCGTTGGTCATACCGGTGTAGAGACTCCGGTCGGCACATTCGACGATATAGACAACCCACATTTCTGCGATTCCTCAGCCGGCTTTGATGACGCCTCACGTCCCGCGTATCTTGCCTGTTGCCGGCCTTAAATGGAATATGGTCTCCGGCCGTGAGGGGAGTCTCTGTATAAAAATTGAACTCCGGTGCGAGCCCACCCCGCCTCGATGCTATACTCCGGTCCCATGACACACTCCACGACTCCCGACACAGAGATCCTGCTTTCCTTCGGCAACCAGCGGGCGGTTGTCTCGCCCTGGGGCGCGTCGTTACGCCGGTATTTTCTGGTGGAATCCGGCGGCAATGAGACGGACATCGTCTGGGGCTATTCCGGCGGCAGCCACAAGAAGGGCGGGCAGGGGGATGTGCTGATTCCGTTTCCCGGCCGCATTGCCGAGGGCCGTTATGTATTCGACGGCGAGCCGTTTCAGCTCGAACGAAACGATAAGGAAGGTCCCAACGCGATTCACGGTTTTGTCCGGACCCTGCCGTGGCAGGTGTCTCGTTCGGAGGCGAACTGCGTCAGTTTTGATGTTCGCCTTGAGGCGGAGCAATACGGCGGCAAGGGCTATCCGTTCTCACTCACGATCCAAGTAACCTATGGTTTAGACGAAACGGGATTATCCTGCTCGTTCAATGTGCGGAATGCCGGGGCACGCCCCGCGCCGGTCGGGGTGGGTTTTCATCCCTACTTCACGGTGGGCACTCCATTGATCGACGAAGCCGAAGCCAGGATTCCGGCCGCGGGTTTTCTGGAATTCAATGACCAGCTCACACCGACGGGAACGATTCTCCCCGCAGCAGGCACCCAGTGGGATTGTCGAGACTTTCGCCGGATCGGCGAGAAGAAGTTCAATCATTGCTACGTGCAACTCGATCGCGATGCGGAGGGAATGGCGACGGCCTCGCTGCGTCACGCCGGAAGTGGCCGGTTAATCGAGGTGACGATGGACCGTTCGTTCTCCGCCATTGTGGTCTACACCGGCGATGCGATTGCCGATGCGCCGCGCCGCGCGTTCGCCATCGAACCGATGACCTGCGCATCGGATGCCTTCAATCATCCTGAGTGGGGGTTGAAGCGCCTGCCCCCTGGGGAACAGTTTTCCGGCCGCTACACGATCCGCCACCGGATCGAGTCCTGACCCCTCTCGGTTGTCGGGCCGCTGTTGCCTTCCGCACTGTCAGCCCCGTACATTGATGACAGCCTTGGACAGCTGAAAAGGCTTGTCGTGCCTTCCTTTGCCGGGGTTAATTCAATTTGAAATATGTTCAGTCACCGGCTCATCAAGATCGTCCTGCTCTGTCTGTTCTGTCTGCTATCCCCACTCGGGTTCACGGCTGACGCAAAGCTTGCGCCCACGTCCAGCGATCGGCTGATTCGCCAGCAGGACGACCTCTCTGCCCTCTGGAGCTTCTATCGACAGACCTACATTCGCGAGGGGCGGGTGATCAGCCTGGATGAACAGGGCGTGACGACCTCCGAAGGCCAGGGCTATGCGATGTTGCGGGCGGTCTGGTCGAACGATCGCCGCACGTTTGAGGAGGTGTGGCGATGGACTCAAACCTATCTCCAGGTCCGGCCGGACAAGCTCTTTGCCTGGAAGTGGAAAGGCAGGATCCTGTCGCTGGATGCCGCGGCCGACGCCGACACCGATATTGCGCTGGCCCTCATTCTGGCGTCGCGCCGGTTCGATATTCCTCGCTATGAACAGGATGCCCTCGCAATTCTCTATTCCATCTGGGATCTGGAGGTGCTTCACCTGAGCACCGGTTCCTATGTGACGGCGGGAAACTGGGCGGTGCATGAAGCCTACCCGACGATCCATGTGGCCTATCTCGCGCCCTATGCCTATGAAGTCTTTGCCTCCGTCGATCACCGGCATGCCTGGCGGAAGCTGATCGACAGCTCGTATGCCGTCCTGCATTGGCTCTATGATGTGCAACAGGTCGCGCTCCCGCCAGAACTGATCTATCTCGACAAGACCTCCGGCCGGTTTGTCCTGACCCATCCCAAGTCCGGACCGGCGGCGGAGTTCAGCTACGATGTTTTTCCGCTCTTCTGGCGCGTGGCGCTGGATGCCAAATGGTTCGGCCGTTCAGAATCCAGCCTGCGTGAGAAAATGCTGGGCTTCTTCTGGCTTGAGTGGAAGGCGCGCGGGAAGTTCGTCGATCGCTATACGGTTTCGGGGGAGTCGCACTCGACGCTGGAAGGGCTTCCGCTCTACGCGACGGTGCATGCTCTGGCTTCTCAGGAGCTGCCGGAACTGGCCCGGCGATTGGCCGAGCTCAAGCTGCCGCTGCTCCATACCAATGCGCTGGCCGGCAAGAACACTCCGTATTATCTGCATAACTGGCTCTGGTTCGATCGGGCGGTCGAACTGGATCAAGTAAGGCGATACGACGAGTACTTCGCGTTTTTGCGTCCGTTCGATGCGGCGGGATTCTCCGCGCATTTTGCGTGGGAGCTGGTCGCCGTCACGCTGGTTCTGTTTCTCCTGGCTCGATGGCATTGGGTCTTGAAGGTGGCGTTTCTGGCCTGCGGGTTTGCCCTCTGTGTGCGGTATCTCGACTGGCGCGCGCACGAGACATTGAATTGGGTCGAGACCGGAGGGCCGTTTATCAGCCTCTCGCTCTGGTGCGCGGAGCTCTATGCTTTTTCGACGGTCGCGCTCCTGCTCGTCCAGGTGGGGGTTGGGCAGAAGCCGGTAGCTTCAGGAGTACCGGTTGCGCCGACAGAGTTTCAACCAACGGTTGATCTGTTGATCCCGATCTATTCCGAGTCCTGCGAGATTCTTGAGAAGACGCTGATCGGGGCGGCGGCGATCGCCTATCTCAATAAGCGGATCTTCGTCTTGGACGATAGTCATCGGGACGAGGTGCGTGCGCTTGCGGAACGGTATGGCGCGACCTATTTCCAGGGGCCGAAGCGTCATGCCAAGGCGGGTAATTTGAATCAGGCGCTGTCACGGACGGACGGCGAGCTGATTGTGGTCTTCGATACCGATCATATTCCGGTCTCGACGTTCCTGGCTGAGACGGTGCCGTACTTTGCCGATCCGCACATGGGGTTCATCCAGACGCCCCATCATTTCTACAATCAGGATATTTTCCAGCGGGCGCTCGGCACCGGAGTCCGGATCCCCAACGAGCAGGATCTATTCAATCATGCCATTCAGGGAGGGCGGCATACCTGGGGCGGCGCGTTCTTCGTCGGCAGCGGAGCCGTGTTCCGGCGGGCCGCCATTCAGGAGGTGAACGGTTTCAACCTGATGAGTATTACCGAAGACATTCACACCAGCCAGCATCTCCATGCCAAGGGATGGAAGTCTGCTTTTGTGGACAAAGATCTGGCGGTAGGACTCACGGCGGAGAACCTCTCTTCGTATATCGTGCAGCGCCGGCGCTGGATGCTGGGGTGTCTGCAGATCTTCTTGAAGGACAATCCGCTCTTTTGTCGCGGCTTGTCGTTGCGGCATCGGGTGGGGTATTTCGCCTCGTTATACTATTTCCTGTTTCCCCTGGCCCGCGTCGTGTTCTGGATTACGCCGCTTTATTTTCTGCTCTTTCATCTCCATCCGATTTTGTCCGATGTGTCGATCCTGGTGGCCTATGTGTTGCCGTTTATGCTGATGCTGCCGTTGTTGTCTTTGGTCATGCTCCCCGGATGGCCGCGGCTGTTCTGGTCGTCGACCTATGAGGCAACGGTCGCGTTTCCGCTCTTTCGTTCGATGTTTGATCTCTTTCTCCCGAAGCGGCTGGGATTCAAGGTCACTCCGAAGGGGATCACGTCGGCAAGCCGGACGTTTGATTGGCGGTCGTCGTTGAGTCTGCTGGCTGCTACGGTGATTACTCTGGGGGCGATCGCCAAGGGCCTGTGGGAATTCTGGTTTTTCGGGATTGAAAAAGACGCCTATTTCTTCAACCTCAGCTGGGCCGGTGTTAACCTGATGACGCTGCTCATCGGATTGAGCATGGCCTGGGAGAGGCCGCAGCGGCGCGGGGAGGAGCGAATCAGCCGGCGTATCGACTGCAGGGTGGAGGCACAGGGGATTCAGTTCTCGATGGTCACGGATGACCTGAGTCTGTCCGGCCTGTCGTTTCTTACGGCTTCTGTGGATCCGATCCCCGGAGAATTCGAAGTGAGGCTGCAGGGGCGGACGCCGATGACCTGCCGGGCGCGGGTGCTCTATCACGAGCTTCTTCCTGGCAAGCGGATTCGCTGCGGAGCGGAATTTCTGGATGTGCAGGCAGCGCAGCGGCAGTGGCTCGTGGTGAATCTATTCGGCGATCCGGTGACCTGGGAGCGTGCGCATGACGCGCGCGTCCGCAGTCCGTTGTTGATGGCCGGACATTTGTTTGCCGGATTCTGGCGGTCGTTGAAGGCGCCCGTCACGAGACGGCGGCGGATTCCGCGCCGTCATTGTCTGATTCCCATGCGAATTCAGATTGGTCACGCCAGACAGTGGGGGCTGGTGCGCGATCGCTCCTCCCATGGCATGGGCGTACTCCTGTTCGGGCGGCCTGCCGAGTCGGCCGTTCCTTGGCTGATGGGGGAGCAGAAGGGGCGGTGTGAGCTGCTGTATGTTCGACGACAATGGCTTGGGATCTGGCGGGCCGGAATACGATCGGTAGATCATATAGATCGCTCGATTTTTCAAAAATAGAAAGGTGTCAGGCATGTTGTATAGCCGGTTGGGTGTATTGAGCGTAGTACTCTTCATCTCGTTCTGGGCGGTGGTTCCTGCGGGGGCCGATGACTTTGTGGAGTCCTGGTATATGTCCCGGGGGCGCTCGAATCTGGAGATTGAAAACTACAAGGCGGCTATCGAAGCCTTTGAAAAAGTCGTGGAGCGTGATCCGGGCAATCGGGAAGCCATGCGGAGCCTGGGGATCGCCTATGAAAAACAGGGTTTGAAGGACAAGGCCATTGAACAATTCGACCGGTATCTTGCTCGCTGGGACGACGATGCCGACATCGCGTTTGCGCAAGCACGGGCCCTGGAATGGTCGCGCTATGCCTATCGCGAGAAGGATATGTTGAAGTATTACCGGATGGGGTTGAAGCGAAAGAACGATCCCGCGATGCGGCTGCGATATGCGACGCATCTGGCCAGACACAAAGAAACCAGTCAGGAAGCCGTGGCGCAGTACGATAAGGTGTTGGATGTGCAGCCGCGCAATGCGGAGGCCCACCGGGGTCTGGCCAAAGCCTATGCCTGGCTCGGACAGAACGACCTGGCCTTGTATCACGCCAATCTGGCGCGGCAGCAGACGAAGCGCGAATCGGGTGATCTGACGGCGCTTCGCCAGGACATGTCGAAGGGACGGGAGCCGGCTGTCGAGGGAGTGATGGGGGTGTTGGCTCAGCCGGAGAAGCCGTATGAGCTGTACGGCTTCCGGATGGGCACGCGCGGAAAGTTCGATATCACGCCGTTTACGACGACCAAAGTGGAGGTCGGAGCCGAGCATTTCTGGAACTCGTCGGAGAATCGTTCCGGTGCCTATCTGTCTCTGGGAAATCAAGTGCGGTTCAATCCGTCGAATCGATTCGATGCGGTGCTCGAATATCATGGCGCGCCACGCGGCGACGGCCTGGCCTATAAGTTTGAATATGCCTACGAAGGGCAGTCGTTTTCCATTCGTCCCGGTGTGAAGCGGGAGTTCCGCTACGACTCGTTCGCGGCCCTGGCGGGGTCTCGCAGTTCAGGCCAGCTGGTGGGCTTGGCCCGATCGACGCAGTTCTACAGTGAAGTCGCCTTCGATGTAGAAGCGTTGCATGTGACCGTGACACCGTTCGCGGGCTGGGTGACAGCGGAACAGTTGAAGTTGAACGGTCAGGTGGGGGTGGATACGAAGGTGTCGTTGCCGCTTTGGCAGCAGGACAACTGGGAGATTGCCGGCGAGTATCTGTTTTATCTCACGCACTATGGGGAGAACCAGGGCGGACTCCAACCGAGCCAGCAGGAACCGTTCGCTGGGGGCTATTTCAGCCCGCAGGTGTTCATCAATCAGATCCCCCGGCTGGCTGCGACCTATAGCATGGAGAATAAAGATGAGTTCTATTTCGCCGCCGGTCCGGCTCTCCAGTATATCGATGAGGCGACGAAGTCAGCGGTGTTTCGTGTGGGAGGGGATGCGCACGTTGCCTATACCAAACATATTTCCAAGCCCTGGCTCTTCAAGGTGATGGCGGACTACACGCAGATTGCCAGCATCTATATGCGGATTCAGGTGAACGGACTATTGGTCTACACTTTCTACTAGCAAGTTATTAATGAGGACGGCGGCTCTCAAGTGTGCTCAGTAAAATCCCGCTTAAGCATGCCGTAGAGTTCGAGGTCGATGAACCGGCCGAAGCGGACATAGTGTTCGCGCATGCGGCCTTCGTAGGTCATTCCCACTTTCTGTAGAACCCGCCCTGATGCCGCGTTACCCTGAAAGTGCGGGCTGTAGATCCGGTGCAGATTCAATTGCATAAAGCCGTAGCGGAGGACCGCGCGCACGGCCTCGGTGCCATAGCCTTGATTCCAGTAGGGAACGCCGAGCCAGTAGCCAAGTCGTGCGTGCCGGTGGATCGGGACCATGTTCAGGCCGATGGATCCGATGAACGTCGCATCGCCCGCAAGGGTGATGGCGAAACTGACGGCGGTGCCTCCCTCGTGGGCCTGTTCCTGATCCGCGATCCATTGCTCGGCCATGCCGTTCTCATACGGGTGCGGAAGGAATGTGCCGGCCGCAACTTCTTTGACTCCTGCGAGGCGCTGTACGTCGGGAGCGTCCGAGAGTTGAAACTCGCGGAGCAGCAATCGATCGGTTTTGAGCTCGGGGAAAGGTGGCATGCGGTTGATGCTATCACAGGGCGGGGAGAGGGCACAGTCATTCGGGGTGATCCCCTCCATACAGAAAAGAGCCGGTCAATCAGTCACTACCGCGGCAATAGGAACCGGAGGTCAGAACTTTAATTCACTTTCGATGCCACCCTGGTTGCACGCAGTTCTCGATTCCCCACGCTCGCTTTTCTGTCAGCCGCTCGACCTGACTCATCCGGCCTGGGGCTACCTGAATGTGGTTAAGCTGGATGGCGGTGACTTTCACCGCGTGGAGGTTTCGGCGGTCAATCCGGGGTATTCGTGGCGAACGGTTGCCCGCCGCCGGTCCGATCATCTGTTGCTGTTGTCGCAATCCGCTTGTTTGGTCAGCTCGCCAAGCTTCTCCAGCTCGGCCTTATGGCCGCGGTAGAAGTTCACATTCGCCATCTTCACACCGGGTGGCAACTTGCTTCCCGGCTGCTCAAGCGTCCACGCGGCAACGCCGTTCTGGAACACCGACCAGGAGAACACGAGGTACTCGCGCGACGTCATACCGGCTGCTTTGAGTGCCGATTTCACTGCCGGGACTCCGTCCATTCGGGCCGCCGTGCCATTGAGAGACTGCGAGCCTTCGTCATGATCGCAATCTTGCGGCAATTGCGCCATCAACGGTTGCAGCTTGTGCACGGCTTTCGTGTACTTCGCCAGCGCCGCGTCGGTCAGCACGTAGCCGGCGATCTCGTTGGTGTCGCGGTCGGAAAAATTCTGGGCTCCTGCAACTGCCGGCGCCAGCAGCACGAGGGTAAAGGCGCCTGTTATCGCGAGCATGGCCTTGAAAGTATTGAACATGACGATCCTCCGGGGCTCGATTCCGCTCAGAAACCGAGAGCCTTTTCCAGATCTTCCTGGCCCTTCTTGAACTGCTTCTTTTCCGCCTCGTCTTTCTTCTTGGTGAGGGCATCCAGTTCTGCCGCACGCTTTTTCAGTGCCTCGCTCTCCTTCTTGCGTGCCATTTCTTCCTTCTCCTCCACAATCGAGGCGACTTGCGCCGTCTTGACTAAGTCCTCCGGTGCCGTCATCCAGTTGAGACGATAGCCGGGCCGCTTGAGCGCCAAGTCTTGATAGAGCACGACGTAGCGGGTCGGGTAGCTGCGCTGGCCGATCTGCCGTTCTTCCAAGATATAGACCGTGGGCGAACCGAACAATGTCGGCTGGTATGAATCGAGGGCCATTCTCGTGATATTTCTCATCGACACAGATTGGATCTGTTCCATGTATTGCATGAAAGCTAGTGAGTCTGTGGGATCAGGCGGCTTCACGCTCTGCATTTGTTTCGCCTGCGTGTCTTGTGCTTGTTTGAGTGCCTGCTCTTCATCCTGTAACTGATAGCGGTACTTCTCCTGAAATTCATCGAGTTTGAACGGCCCCGTTTTAGCTTTTGCCTTGAAGAATCCTGCTGCCTCGTTCTTGCTTGTGTAGGACAGCCGGCCCGATGCAGCATCACTCCCATAGAACAGGTAGGTGCTGTCCGGGGCAACCGGGATCGAGTATTTGGCGGCGTCGGCCGGAGTTTCCGGTGCCAGCCCCGTTTTCATCGACGGCGTGCGCTGACCCAGCAGGCTGATGGCGCTGCCTTTGCCATGGGAGATAGCTTGGGATACGGCTCTTCTCACATCGGGCACCGGATCGTTGGCAAGCGGCGCCAGCGCATCCACATCCTGATCCTGCGGGCCGATCATGCCGAGGGCATCCGCCGCGGCAATTCGCAACTCCACCTCGTCGTTCCTGAAGATTTTCACGATGGTCGGCATGTAGGTGCGATTGGTCGATGAGCCAAGCGTTTGCAGATCCTCCTTTAGAATCTCCACCGCTGGTATCCGAACCTTGCCGCACTCCTCCTGCTTCATCGGTTGAGCGAGGCAACTCGCGACGTACTTTGCTACGATCTCATCTTTGGTCGGGGCGGCAGCCCGTGGCGCCGCCACGGAGTCTTTTCTCGGCGACGCATCCCTGGCTGCAAGCGAGGTTGCGCCGGAGGGGGTGGGTGCTGTCGCCTGACCGGCGAGAGATACTGTAAACACTACAACCCAGGTGTATGTCCCGCGTATCTTCATGAGCAATCCTCCCGAACAAGCCAACGATGAAGTTATTTTTGAGCCTCCGCCACCTTATTCAGTCGAGGGTAGGCTTCCCCCAGTCGTTCTTTTTCCGTTGCGATATCTATCAAGGCTTTTTGAACGCTTGGATCGAGCGAACAAAATTTCTTCATTTTCCCCAATTCATCTTTGAGTCTGTCGAGCTCCTTTTGATAGCCGGCTTGTTCTTCCTTCATGTAATCCACGACCCGTTGCTTGCTTCGCCAATCGACAAAGGGGTTCGAACTTTTATTGGCCTCACAGGCTTTCTTATGGACCGATTCGTGGTCTTGCAGGGCGCCACGCAGACAGGGGGTCGCGTCTGGATCGATATGGGGCGCGCAGGTGGGATCCGTTTCGGCGCCGTACGATCGCGCGTTCGAGATCCGGACCCCGGACATGCGAAACCCAACGGAGCCTTGCACGCTGCCTCGGTTCTCCTGAGTGAGGAGCAGCGGCTCGTTCGCGCCTTTCTCTTTGGTCTCCCATTCCTTAATCAAGGCGTCATATTCCTTCCTCGCGGCGTCCACTTGCTTGATGCGGCTTTCCAGGTCTGTTTTGTCTTGCTCCCTGCAGCTGCAGGCGATCGGGACATTCAAATTCTTTTTGATCTCGGCGGCCAAATCGAATCCTGATGCTCCCATGCTGGATGAGGGCCAGAGCAGGGCCATAAACAGGAACAGGCGATAGGTCGTAGAATTCAACATCGTCATAGATCCCCCTATACCGTTACAGTCCAATGCAGTATAACGACGCCGTGGATCACCCCAGGACCAGTCCGTTGCTCTTGTGTGCCATCCTCACCACGGTCACCGCGGCTGCCTATGCTGGCACCTTTCTTGGCGCCTTTCAATACGACGACTTCTATACGATTCTCATCAACCCGCATCTTGATCGCTGGGAAACATTTGTCGGACATCTCGATCACATGGTCCGACCGCTGTTGTACGCTACGTACCTCGTCGACCGGTCACTTTACGGAAACGCCGCCACCGGCTACCATGTGCTGAATCTTCTGCTGCATCTCGGATCCGGGCTTCTCGTCTATCGGATACTGACTCATGCGGTCACCGAAGATCTTAAACACGTCCCGTTCTGGGTCGCATTGCTGTTTCTGATCCACCCTATCCAGACCGAAGCCGTCACCTATATTTCAGGCCGCGCCTCCGGACTCATGGGGTTTTTCTATCTGCTCGCCCTTGTCTTCTATGACGAAGCCGGGATGCGAGAGCGCGAAGGTTCCTCGCATCGACGCTATCTGATCGGAGCGCTCCTCTCCTTCCTCCTGGCCCTCGGTTCAAAAGAAACGGCCGCGACATTTCCGCTCGCGCTGTTTCTCTGGGATATGCTGATACGCCGGCCCGATAGGGCCGCACGGCGCAACCTGTTCCTTTCTCGCCATCTTCCATTTTGGATCATGCTTCTCGTCGTGGCCCTGTGGGCTTCGTGGCATCCTCGGTATTCCTCACTTGCGCATTTCAGTCTCGGCATCCGTCCTCTCTGGGACAATCTGTTGAGCGAACTCCACGCCGTGACATATGCGGTCCTGTTGTTTGTGTGTCTCTGGAAACAAAGCTTCGATCACGATCTCCCGACGTTTCACTCGCTGCTGCAATGGCCGCTGCCGCTTGATGCGTTGCTGGTCTTTGGGGTGGCGGCCGCGGCTCTGTTCTCACTGCGGCGCGTCCCGCTCCTGACCTTCGGCATCGCGTGGTTCGGTCTGCAACTCCTTCCGACCAGCGTCATTCCGCGCAACGATCTGCTGAGCGAGCGCAATCTCTATCTGCCATCGATGGGGCTATTGCTGGCCATCGTGGTGCTTGGTTCGTATCTGATAGAGTGGCTCACGAAGGTTCTGCTGCAACCCAGACTCATTCGGCTCGGCGCGAACGCGCTCGTAATTTTCCTTGTCCTGATGCTGTGCTTCTTGACGCATCAGCGGAACATGCTCTATCGCGACGAGGTCTCACTCTGGTCCGACACGGTTCGAAAGTCCCCACATAAGCCCCGTGCGCACAATAATCTTGGGCATGCCTATGCCATGCAGGACGATTGGGATCGTGCCATCGAAGAATTCCGCATCGCCGCCCAGATGGATCCCGATTACACGCTCGCTCGGAAAAATCTTCGAGACGCCTATCTCCACAATGTCGGACGGCCGTAGCCATCGCCTTTCAGTTGCTCGAATTCTGTACGACCGCCTGCCCGTATCGGAGCAGGCGTGTGGCCTGTTCCCACCGGTCCATGACGTTCAATCCCACCAGCAACAAGCGATGCCCGTCTTTGAACATGCTGGCAATGAGACAGCGACCGGCCTTGCTCGTATAACCGGTTTTTACCCCGGTGACGTCCGGATCGAGCAGCAAATCGTTGGTGGTATGGAGGGACACCTGCCTTGTGCCGTCCACGGTCTCGATATTTCGCGTGACGGTCCGAACCATCATGGAGATTTCAGGTATGCCCAAGGCATGCTCCGTGAGTTTGGCCAGATCGGTCGCCGTTGAGTAGTGGCCCGATGCGTCGAATCCGCAGGCGTTGGCGAAATGCGTGTTATCCAGCTTCAGCGTCCGCGCCCGCTCGTTCATCATCGCGACAAACCGTTCGGCATCACCTCCTACGTGCCAGGCAACCGCTTCACAGGCATCATTCGCGCTGGTCACCAGCATGGCCGTTACCAGGTCGCGCAGGAGAAATTCTTCCCCGGGCCTGAACTTGTAGGACGAATGATGAACAATCGCGCGGCGGTCGATCTTTACCACCTCTTGAAGCGGTGCAGAATCCAGGGCCACCAGTGCGGTCATGATTTTTGTGAGGCTGGCGGGGGGAAGCCGGAGGGTGGAATGCTTTTCAAGCAACACCCGCCCGGATTTCAGTTCGACCATGTACAGGGCGGCGGCCTTGATGACCGGTTGAGGCTGTGGACTGGCAGGTTCCGCCTCCTCCGCTGGAGCGGCGCAAGGCAGAAGCATAGCCGCCATCAGGAATGTGGCAACCACCAACGACCTGCCTTGCAGCCGCTTCTCCATCCTGCCCTTCGCCTATCGGCCGAACAGGCCCTTCATGAAACTGCCTGCCTTTTCCAGGTCCGACGGCTCCTGGGCCGGCGGTTCCGGCTCAGGAGCTACCGGGACATTCTGCTGACTGTCGGGCTGGTGCACCGTGGGTCTATTTCTTGAGCTGGGCCGGTCCATAGGCGGTTGATCCGTACCCTCCCGGCCCATTCTGGTGCCCATCATGCCATCCATCATCCCGGCCATATCGAATTTGGTGAAATCTTTGGGAGCTTCGAACAGTTGCGGATCCTGCTTGCCGACCTTCACATTCTTCAGCTCCGACGTGATTCGCTTTTTCTCGTTGCCTTCCTTGTAGAGCAGATCTTGTTTGACGGTGATTCCCTCCTTGGTTCGCCAGGAGAATCCGCCATACTTTTTCCCATCGTTGCTGGTGGCGATGGTTTTATATTTCGTGACTTTCATGCCGTTCAGCACCTCTTCGCCCATCACCGTCTCCTCGAAGTCCCACTGAGAAGTGTCTTTGCCCTTATTTTGGGCAGCAGCCTTCTCAAAGGAATGCTCCATGTACATCTTTTCTGATGGCATGAGTTGCAGCAGCACTTTGTTGTCATAGCGGAAGATCTGGACGACTCCATCACCGCTCCCGGTCAGCATTTCCTTGCGCTCTTTGGCGGGAGTGACGAAGACATGCTGTTCGATCGTCCCCTCCTCGGTTTGCATCGTCTCATCGGCAGAATATTCAACCTGCGGCCGGTTGAGTTGTGCCGCCAAGAGGAGAGAGGGGGCGAACACGCCGGCGAGTGCGATCACGGTGCATAGACGTCGTAACATGGCAGACTCCTTCCGGAAATGTGGTGCATGCAGGAAGTGGCTGGATTAATTTCCACTCGAGTGCAACTCCCATTGTGGTCAAGACAGAGAGTTAAACAGGATCAAAAGGGTATCCCTTGCACGATAAGAAGTAAAGTGGGTGAGGGGCTCTAGGTGGTGGATCGAACCTCGGTCGCAAGGAGGCCGGGATTCCTGAATCAAACAGGAGGTCAAACTGTTGGCGCGCGGAGCGTCGGTCGGCAGAAATTGCCGTAAGAGGGGTCGTTCGGTTCTCGGTGTGGGGAAAGCTGGGCTGCGTGATGAAACTACAGAGAGAGGACTCTCAAGTTCGCTGCCTTTTCAGCCGATTGGAGAGCTAACAGTGCCGGTCAATCATGGATCGCGTTGGGGGTCGACCTGCTTCACCATCGGCTCATGGGGTTGCGGGGCCGCCTGGCATTCACAATCATCGAGTCACCATGAAGATTCTCCATCTCGGGAATGCCTACTTTCTGGAATCGTTCAGGCAGCTCGGTCATGATGTGAAATGGGCCGGGTACTATCGCACTGCCGACATTCCGCTCACCCGCTTACTACTCGATGCCAGGAGCCTGCTGGCGCAGCTCCCGCCCCATTGGTATCCGGATCTGATCGTGCTGGGGGATGAGAGCACGCAGCCTCTGGTGTTAGGGCTGGAAACTCTTCCTGTGCCGCTGGTCTGGTATGCGATCGATTCGCACATCCATGCCAATTGGCACATCTACTACGCCGCTGCCTTCGATGTGATTTTTGTCGCGCAGAAAGACTGGACGCCGGCCTATCAACTTGATGGAGACCGGCAACATGTCTCCTGGATGCCGCTGTTCTGCCATCAGTCGAACGACCGGGATCTTGGATTCGCCAGAGAGATTCCGCTGTCGTTCATCGGCACGCTCAATGCCGCCAGAAATCCCGATCGTGTCGACCTGATTCAGCGTCTGCAGGCCCGGTATCCCCTTGTTGTGCAGTCAGGGCCGTATCATGAGACCTTCAACAGATCGATGATGGTGTTGAACCAATCCGTGGCGAACGATGTGAACTTTAGGACGTTCCAGGCCATGGCTTGCGGCGCATTGCTGCTGACGGAGCGAGTGGGAAACGGCTTCGACGAATTGTTTCAGGATCGAACGCACTGTGCGCTGTATGAAAAGGGGAATGCCGATCAGGTTGTCGAGATCGCCGAATATTACCGTGCGCATCCGGCCGAGCGGGAAGCCGTTGCCCGGCAGGGATATGAGACCGTCATGGCGGCACACACCAGCTTGCATCGGGCGCAAGCACTGCTGGACACGATAGCCCGGCAGCCGCTCCATGAGTTTGTTGCCAAGCGCCAGATACGCCAGGCGCCGATTCGCTGGTCTCTGGCATCGGTGTATGAGAGCGCAGCGCGGACCTACGGCCAGGCCGCTGCGCGGGCGGAAGAGGACATTCGACGGCGGCACTTCCTGAAGCTGTCAGAGCAATATCATACCTTAGCCACGACGATCCGTAGTCAACTCGATCCTCTCGTCGCAGCGTAGTTCCTCCAGCAACCGGCCATGAACGATTCATGAAGCGGAGTATCCCGCTCGCTCTTGGCTATGTCTGCTTTGTGGGCATGGCCTCAGTCCGGCGGGAGTTTCTCAGGATCGAGTTCAACGAGGAGGTGCTCGCCGTTTCCAATGGATTGGATTCTGAACACCCGTGTGTCCATGCGGATGGTGCCGGCGATCGACCTGTCTTTGATGACGAGGGTGAAGTCGGAGTGGACTACGTTCTGTGCATGACCCTGAATGACCGTNNAAGGCGGATCTTCTGCTCCCGGATGACCCAGGGTTGGCGGGTTGTTTGCGGCTGATCGGGAGACGATGATGCAGAGACAAATTCCCAGAGGTGCTTTCCGGAGGAGGGCCGGGGAGCCATGCCGAGAGTGCAGAGGAGAAGGGTTGTCAGTCCGAAAAGAAGGAGACGGCGACCGGTGATTTGGGTAGGCACGAAGCAGGCTCCTTCTCGTGTGGCTACGGGCTGATGATTCGAAAATTAGCAGGAGCCGGGGGCGCAGTGGTGTCGCCGCTATTGCGAAAATTTGCCACGGTGTTCAACGCATTCGTAAAGGCTCTGGCGTTATCAGCAGAGGTGGCAGGGCTCGTATTGTGGTCAACGCCGGTCACCCAGTTCCCTTGATAGCTGATGTTGGGGTTTGAGAAGTGATTGATGCGCGGACAGGATGGAGAGCAAGGGTACGCCATGATTGTTCGAAACTTGCCGGCTTCTTTATGCCCGAAGGAGTAGGGGTAGGCGCCGGTCCCTCCCTCGACTCGATCATGCATGGCCCCCAGGTTGTGGCCCAATTCATGGGCGAGGGTATAGCCGGAGATACAGTCGTCTTCGACGACACTGAATGCTGAATTTGCGAAGCTGGCGCTGACAGAACTCATCACGTAGGCGACACCGCAGGCATCGCCGATGTTGTCTTCGATGAGGGTTACCAGATCCGCCTTGTGGGTATTTCGCAAGGCATGCACGTCATCCAGAAAACCGTCGGTCGTACCGCGCAGGCGACTCAAATCCGTATTGTAATTGCCGGATTCGGGATAGGCGATTTCGGCGGTATGGACGAGTCTAAGCTGAGTATTGATCTGGCTGTTAGTGAAGGCGGTGTTGGCCAGAGAAATGCCGAGAGCAATGAGGGCTTCAATGCCGTTCTGTCCCCCGTTCGCGTTCTTTGCGGTGGTGGTGTAGACCACCATCACGTCGATCAACGTGCCGCTGTCAGCAGCTGCGGCAGGGGGAAGTGCGGGGGCGGCTATGCCGGCGGCCACATCACGGGCTGTCCATTCGTCAGAACTCGCGGAGACCGGATGGTGGTCGCCGGGAAGCAACTCGCTGTCGATCTCTGTCACGTCATGAGTGCCGTCAGCGTTTGGCTTGAGCTCATAGATTGCGCGTCCCTTTCGGATCGTTCCCGCGACAGCGGTGCCTTTCATGACGAGCGTCACATCACTGTCCTTGTCCTGCTGCAACTTCCCCGTCCATATGTGGTGGGGGCGTGTTCCCTGTGGTTCGGTTCCCGGGCTGAGATCGGCTAGTTGTGTGCCGGCGGAAAACAGGTCGAGCGTGAACTCGGTGTGTTGTGCCGGACTGATTGGATTGAGGGCACGGAGCGCCTCCGGGGTAATGTTGACGGAGCGCTGATTCCGAACCCAGCGTTCCCTGGCCTTGCGAGGGGTTGTTGCCTGAGCCAACGGTGCGGAGCGTGGCGGCGGGGCCGTTGTGAATAACGGTGTCGGGGCAAGGGCCGGAATAGATCCGTCGCTTTCCGCGAGCCCGGTTGTTCCAAGCGCGATGGTGACGAAGAGAAGGCCTGATAAGAAAAGACCGCACTGACGACGGATTTGCGCCGGAACCAGTGTGGACTGTGTGCGTGCCATACCGTGATTCTCTTGGAACGATAGGATAGGGATGGTGCCCTAATCGATGAGGCGATGCAATACGGGCGTTGGCAGTTGCCTGCCTGGTCTTCCGCAAGGTATATGCCTGCCGGGACTGAGTTAGTTTTCCCGGAAGCCTTTGGAATTGCGGTGAAGAGGGAGAGGGTTGGAAGCCAGCATTGTACAAAAGAGGGTTCTCCTGATGGTCGGGACAACCAGTGATCTCGGAGCCGGGAGAATATCTCTTGGTCAGGATCGTCACCGATTCGCTGATAGAAATGCGCCATGCTCCAGCAATTCCCGCGGGCTTTGTGTGGGCAGCCTCGCACTGTCCTTGCCTCTTGTTCGGCAAGGCGGTAGGTTTGGGGTGCCGTCGGTCGAATGAACGAAGGAGTAAGTCTGTGATGCGAGCATCGTTCGGCTGGGTGATAGCTGTGGTGGTCGGGGTTGTACTTGGAGGCTGTACCGGCGGGGGTGGGGACGACAGTGCGCCTCCGGTCACGCAGAATTCTGCCGCCACGGCGTCGCTAACATTTCAATGGGATCCCGTTTCTGTATCGGACCTGGCCGGATACAAGATTTATCGTTCGACAACCGCGGGTATCTACGGAAGTCCGATTGCCACCGTATCCGCTTCTACCACAACCTATCAGATGACGAATCTGACGAAGGGGGTGACCTATTTCTTTGCGGTATCGGCCTACGATACCAACGGGAACGAAAGCCCCTTCTCCAATGAGCAAAGCCGAACGATTCCGTAGCCCCTCGTGTTTCCGCACTCGTACTGATGCCAGTCACAGGCTTCGTGGTCGAGTGCTCGACAAACCGGCCTCGTCTTAACCTCCCATGCGAGAAATGAATGATGGTGTGCGGTGATAGGCTGCGCTACATGGCTGGTGCTGGCCGGAGAATTCTGAACCGCACCTCGTCGGCCTGGGTATAGGCGGAGGTGCGTTCTCCGGCGAATAATCCGCAGCGGTAGAGACCCGGGGCCCATCCTGCCTTGGGTGCAGAGAGGCGGAAGTAGCCGGACTGGTCGTTCATGGCCATCATGACCTGGTCTTGCGCAATGGGCGGCGCCTCGCCGGCGACCTCAGCGATTTCCTGAAAACATTGCGCGGAGAGCGGGATGGCATCGTACGAAGCCGACACGAGTCCGAACACCAGGTAGATCTCCGGCTGCGTGGAGGGGAAGGTGTCATTCGGATTCAGCGGAATGAATTCGTGCGCGCCGGTTGGAAAGTCGTCGCGGATGACTTTGCCGGCCGGAATGACGAAGCGAAACCAGCTGAAATCGGCGTCCCGGCCCATGAGGGTCGCCTGCGGGTCTAAGGGTTTCTGTGGTTTCAGCCGCTCCAGAGATTTTTCGAACAGCGCTTCTTCTGTCAGTGACGCAGGCAGGGATTTTTCACCGGGAGGAGGGGGCGCCGCCGCGGCTTCCTCCGCTTTCATCTGTGCCAGTTCAGGGACGTGGGGACGAATTTTGTCGAGCCAACGGGCCAGCTTGTCTTTCGCGAGCACGCGGGTGCCGGCCGGCAGTTGGACTTCTTTGTTGTTCTGTNNGCGTCTTCCCACTGCTCCAGCTCCACGAGACAGACGCCCATGCGAAACACCGTATCGGCGTAGTCGTCCTCGCTGGGATTCATGTTGAGTACGTTGCCGAAGATGGCCAGCGCCTCTTGGCATCGCCCGAGCTGCATGAGGGTCAGTCCTAATTGATGGGTTGCCAGGGTGTCTCTGGGGTTGAGCGTCATGATTCGCCGGTAGATCGGTTCGGCTTCCTGGTAGCGACCGGCTGAAAACAGTCTCCAGGCGTCGGCGCGAATCGCGGCCCATTCTTTCAGTTGTTGCTCGGTCGCATCCGGCGTGAGCGCCGGGGTAAAGCGTCGGCCTCGTTCCATCGATTCGTAATGCTGTGCGAGTTGGTTCTTGGCCGGGAGCTCCAACGGAGAGCCTGGCGGCATTTTGCTGAGAACATATTCCACGTCCGCATCGGCGCCGCGATAGTCCAGAATGTCGAAGCGTGCCCGGGCCATCGCCAGTCTCCAGCCAAGGAGCTCCGGCGCTAGCGCCACGGCTTTCTGATAAGACTTCAGGGAGTCCTCCAGATGGTCAAGCTTACGGAGTTCCTGGGCGAGACGCAGATGCACGAGTGGATTCCGGGAGTCGATGTTCGCAATGCGTTGCAGCTCTGTCAGCGACTCCTCCGCCTGCCCCCAGCGCATCAACACACTCCATTTAGCCCAGCGGACATCCAAGGCGGTCGGTTGTTGGGCGAGAGCGGTTTCGTAGGCCTGCACCGCCTCCTGAGGGCCACGGGCGGTGGCGAGAATGTCTCCGCGTAATTTGTAGAGTGTGAGGGCCTGCGGGTGGTTCTGGAGGCCTGTGTCGAGGGTGTCGAGTGCGGCGGCGATCGCGCCACTGTCCCAGGCTGATTTGGCCTGTTCGGCGATCAGCTCTGCCGGTTGTATCGGTGAACGTTCCGCGTATGCCGCCGGATTTGTTGTGAGCGCGAGAACGAACGCGATCAGCCAGGATTGCGGCAGAAAAAGAGAGCGCGGTAGAACGACGCGAGTAGGAGTCTGGGGAGGCATCTCGTCCGTGGAACCTCTCGTGTGGCGGTCATCCGTGCACTGCGCCGATATAGTACCACGGATGCCGCTGAGATGAATGGAGTGAGGGAGTGGCGATGTTGTCGGTCTTGCCCTGGAGGAAAAACAGCGGCGGGGGAGGCTATCGAGTGGTGTTTCAAATGGTGGACGTATGGTTTGCCCTTCACGGAAGAGCGATGGAGACTGCAAATAGGCCTGAATCGCCCGCGCATTATTGTGACATCATCGCTCCAAACCGTCCATGCCACCCCCTACATAAATAGGTGTGACTCTTCGTTTACCTCCGGCTCGGCGCTTCGTCTAATCCTGAAGCAAGGGTGTGGCGAGAATGCTTGTCAGGCCGCTTGCGGAACATTTCAACGAGAGCATAGGAGGGGCCGCATGGAGAGCATGAAGGATGTACGGAGTCGCAGTCGAGCCTGGTGGGGAGGTGTCAGTTGTGCCGGTGTCGCGCTGGTCCTGCTGGGCCAGATGACCGCACAGGCGCAGACCGCTCAGGTGACGGCGGCCTTGGGCAACTTTGACGTCGTCAATTATACCGGGAAGCCGGCTCATGGCTATGAGGTGGAAATTGAGTCGGTCAACGCACAAGCGGTGATTGCGACGTTCCAGGGGGAACGGTACGGTGCGCCAAGGATTATCACGACGCCGACCGGCATCATCGTACGCTATGAGAGCAGCCGCGATGCCACTGCGCAATGGTCCCAGACGACGGTGCCCCATGCGCCGAATTCGGGGTTTGTCGGGACCTGTTATTCCTGGTATCCGGCGACCTATCCCACCAGCGGCTGCGAACATTTTGGAATCGCGCTGGCTGGCGGGTATGGGAAGATTACGCATCGGTGGCTGGTTGAGGATGCGAATGCGCCCGGGACATTGGTCCCGTATCTCCCGGCGGCATTAGTGGCGAATCCCGTCTACACGGTCGCCCCTCCGCCGCAGCCTGGTCAAGCGCCTGTCGTGGTGGTCGAAGTTGAGGCGCCGGATGCTCCAGACGCTCCGGAACAGTATGGCGATGCGCAGTGGATGAAGATTTTTGTCAGACAGTTGCCACGCGTGGTCGCACTTGATGAATTGCTGGCGGACAATCCTCTCGTGGTGCCGATGGATCCCGCCCAGTTGGAGGTGGATTGGCAACTGATTCAAGCCGATCCGCCTGCAGGGGGAAACGGTAACAGAAACCGGACAAGGACCAGGAACCAAGGCAGCTTGGATCCGACCACGCAGTCCGTGGTACGGCGGATTGAACTCTATAACTATACGGGTGCCTATGATCCCGCCACCCATGAGGCACTCTGCGCCGATCTCACCTGTTCTGCTCCTGGAGTCGGAGAGCAGGGGGACTTCGTCAGCGCACAGATGACGGCGGCAATTGTCCAGAGTGATTCCGTAACGGTCGGTATTACGGGCGGCGGAAAGGTCGAATCCTCAGACAAGCGAATCGCCTGTCCCAACAAGTGCGTGGCTCCATACAACCAGGGCACGCCGGTGGTGCTGACGGCGAAAGCCAACAGCGGCAGCGTGTTTGCCGGGTGGAGCGGTGCGTGCGCCGGCACCAGCGCGACGTGTACGGTAACTGCGACCGGTCACATGACGGTGGGGGCAGCCTTTAGGCTGGATCCTTCCAAGAGCGGCGGTGGCGGCACTTCCGGCGGTGGCGGGGGCGGAAAAGGCAAATAGTCCAGTCTGATCTGTGATGGAGGGCGATGCCGTGTCGTGGCAGGGACGGGTCCCGCGCGATGCTGCGTCGCCCTCTCTCTTTTTCTCACGATGCGCCGCTCTGGCTCGGGGGATCGACGGAAGGCCGCTGTGCGATTGGGCGGCGGGTGTAGCAGATTCTACGAATCTGCAAGGATCAGCCAAAGACTGAATGCGTTCTCCGGCTCCCGGTGTGATTGGATCTCTTCCTTGACCTGGTGTGTCGGTTTGATAGGCTAACGTGGTGCGGCTGTTTCGGTTTAGGAGGTGCTCTGCGTGAGCATCGCTGAAGCAGTCGATCATCTAACGAAGGAGCCTGTGTGATTCTGGTTACTGGCGGTGCCGGGTATATCGGGTCGCACACCTGCGTGGAGTTGCTGCAAGCAGGATTCGAGGTCACCGTCTTCGATAATTTCAGCAACAGCCACCCTGAAGCCTTGGCGCGCGTGCAACGCATTACGGGAAAGCCTGTCCCGCTGGTCCGCGGCGACTGCCGCGATCGTGCCGCTCTGGTTGGCGCCTTGCGCGCGAGCAAGGCTACCGCGGTGATTCACTTCGCGGGCCTGAAGGCCGTGGGCGAGTCAGTGGAGCAGCCGTTGTCTTACTATGACAATAACGTGGTCGGTACCTTGCGGTTGTTGGAGGCGATGGGTGAGTGCGGCGTGAAGCAGCTGGTGTTCAGCTCGTCGGCCACCGTCTATGGTGATCCGCAACGGTTGCCGTTGACGGAGGATCATCCGCTCTCGGCGACCAACCCGTATGGCCGGTCGAAGCTGATGGTCGAGGAGATCCTGCGCGACTTGCAGCGGAGCGATCAGTCCTGGCGACTCTGCATTTTACGGTACTTCAACCCGGTGGGTGCCCATGCGAGCGGCTTGATCGGGGAAGATCCCCGGGGTGTGCCGAATAATTTGCTGCCTTTCGTTGCACAGGTCGCTGTGGGGCGTCGGGCGAGTCTCAATGTGTGGGGCGGCGACTATCCCACTCCTGACGGCACCGGTGTTCGAGACTATATTCATGTCGTGGATCTGGCGCTGGGGCATCTCAAGGCGTTGCAGGCGCTGGAGCGATCGAAACAGATGACGGAGTGTTTGACGGTGAATTTGGGGACGGGAAACGGGTACAGTGTGCTGGAAATCGTGCGGGCGTTTGAGCGAGCCAGCGGGAAACCGGTTCCCTATCAGGTGGCAGCCCGGCGACCCGGCGACATCGCGTCCTGCTACGCCGATCCGAAGCAGGCGCTGGCGCAATTGGGCTGGCGTGCTGAACGGGGACTGGATGTGATGTGTGCCGATGCCTGGCGCTGGCAAAGTGCCAATCCAAAGGGATATGCGGCGTGATGATTCTCCTGGCTCTGGTTTCTTCGGTGAGCCTGGAACAGTGGTGATGGTCTTCGGGGCGGCCGTGATAGACTGCGACCCCATCATCACATTCTGGTTGGCCGGTCACCTGCTTCATGTTGGACCTTATTCTCTATCAGCCTGAAATTCCTCCCAACACCGGCAATATCATCCGCCTCTGTGCGAACACGGGTGTTCGTTTGCATCTGGTGAAGCCGCTGGGGTTTTCACTGGACGATAAGCAGCTGCTGCGCGCCGGACTGGACTATCACGAGTTTGCCACGCTCACCGTGCACGAGAGTTGGGCGGCCTGCGCGGAGCAGTTCGTAGATCGTCGGATCTTTGCGGCGTCGACCAAGGGAACGCGCCGTTATGACCTGAACGCCTATGTGTCAGGGGATGTCTTTCTCTTCGGCCCTGAAACCAGAGGGTTGCCGGTCGAACTTATCGAGGCGGTGCCGGAGGCGCAGCGCATTCGTGTGCCGATGAGGCCTGGCAGTCGCAGCTTGAATCTCTCGAACGCGGTGTCGGTGGTGATCTACGAGGCGTTGCGGCAGACGGGATTCGAGGGATGCCGATAGTCAGGGATACGGCGTCCGTTAGATGTCGTTGTCAGCCAGGTAGCGTCCGAGCCCTTCCTGCTCAGCGTAGTAATAGGCATAGTGCAGTGTCGCGAGGTTGGCGACGCGTTCCTCAGCCTCGTCCCGGCTGTCTGCATAAATGATCTGCAGCCCGTATCGCGCGGTCAGCGCATCCAGAAAATCCAATAATCCGTTCTTGTGATACTGGCCCAGGCGTCCGCTGGCGAGGCGCTGGAAGAGCGCGCCTTCGATCACCAGGAAGCGATGGGGGATCTTGAGGAGCGGTTCAAGTTCACGCATGAACCGCTGCCGGTTCTCCGAGGGGTTGGAGAAAATGGTGTTGAGTTCCTCCGCCCGTTTGCGTTCAACCCGAAAGATGTCCGGTGCTTCGGCAATGGCATAGTCGCCGGCCTGCAGAGTTTGGCGGGTCGTGCTGGCTATCCTGGTCAGCCCGGAGAAGATGTAGGGCATGTGTTCGCGGTTGTCGACGAGGATGTGAATCGCCGGCACCGCGATTTTGGGTTGATTCTTTCGGGACAGCATGATCGGGAGATGCGGTCCGCGTTGTTCGCTGCGAGATCTGGGTGGCGGCGATTGCGGGGCTGTGGAAGTCGTTGGCCGCGGTGGAGGAGTCGGGGACGCCGTGGTATGCGGGCGGACCGGCGTGGAACTGGTCGTGGCATCGTAGCGCTGGCGAGAGGTCGGATCGTTGAGCGTTTGATACGCCTGGTTGATCAAGGTCGTGCGGGCTTCGGCTTTGCGCTGCAGAACCGGAGCATGAGTGAATCGATCCGGATGCCAAACTTGCAATTGTTCGTGCCAGGCCTTCTTGATATCTTCACTGGTGGCCGTGGCCGGCAGTTCGAGCACTTGATAGTACGTGAGCATGTGAGTCCCCTGACAGGTTTTCTTTTCTGCGAGTGTAACGGAGTTGGGGCGTAGAGATCTACCGTGTACGTGGTCCCCAGGGCTTGCCGGAGGTAAATCTGCGGGAGGTTGTCGCTGGTGAAAGGGCGTGGCTGGTGAGTGTTGCCGCGAGGGGAGGCATCTGATAGATTCGCGCCCGGCAAGATGCTGAAAAAGTCCGCCAGCGGCGTTCTCGCTTCACTCAGAGGCTCACCGTATACAAGAGTCGACGTGAGGTGAAGGGCCTATCCGCTCGCATGTGATCGAAGCGAGCGGGTCAAGCGAGCTTGGTATGTACCTCCTCGCCTCTTCACTCGCTGCGGCCTTGCTGAACGGCCTTTTTGAGCATCCTGCTATACCCTCGATTCTTCATCCACCATTAGACAGAGGAATGCGTGCGTGATCGGGGCTCGAGAGGCCTCTCAATCAGGCCGCTTCCGGAAAGCGCCGGCGTATATTTCTATGGCTTCTTCACCCAAGGTCGTCGTGTCGGATTCAGCTCAGGAAAAAATTGTTCGCCTCATTGCGACAGAACTCAGCGTGGGGCCGCATCAGGTGGCGGCCGCGGTCGCGTTGCTCGACGAGGGCTCGACTGTGCCGTTCGTGGCGCGTTATCGAAAAGAAGCCACGGGGAATCTGGACGATACGCATCTGCGTACATTGGAAGAACGGTTGCGCTATCTGCGTGAGCTGGAAGAACGGCGTACCACGATTCTGGCGTCCATCGAAGAGCAGGGGAAGCTGACAACGGAATTGCGCGGGACGATTGACGCGGCGACGACCAAGCAGACACTGGAAGATTTGTATCTGCCGTACAAGCCGAAGCGGCGCACGCGCGCACAGATCGCCCGTGAAGCAGGATTAGAGCCGTTGGCCGATGTGCTGCTGGCCAATCCTATGCTGGAGCCGGAGCAGGAAGCTGTCAAGTATGTGATTGTGAAGCCGGCCGGCGACGGGGTCGAGGCGATCAACGTGCCTGATGCAAAAGCGGCGCTCGAAGGAGCCCGCGACATTCTGGTCGAACGCTTTGCGGAGACCGCTGAGTTGCTGGCGGCGCTTCGGACCAGGCTCTGTGACCAGGGCTACGTCACCTCGACCGTGGTGAAGGGGAAAGAGACGGCGGAGGAAGAAAAGTTTCGCGACTATTATGCCTATTCCGAGACGATCCGCACGGTGCCCTCGCATCGGGCACTCGCTCTCTTTCGCGGCTGGGGATTGGGGGTCTTGAAGGTGGAGTTGGGGCTGGGTGAGCAACTGGAGGCGGTCGTGCCGCATCCCTGTGCCGCGATGATTGCGGCGCATGTCGGAATCGAGGATCGCGGCCGGCCTGCCGACAAATGGCTGGCCGATGTCTGCCGCTGGGCCTGGCGCGTGAAAATCCACCTGCATCTCAGTACTGAATTATTACTGCAGCTGCGCGAAGCGGCGGAAGCGGAAGCGATCAGAATCTTCGGCCGCAACTTGCATGAACTACTGTTGGCGGCTCCCGCCGGTCCGAAGGCCGTACTGGGTCTCGATCCGGGACTCCGTACCGGATGCAAGGTAGCGGTCGTCGATGCCACGGGAAAACTGCTGGAAACGGCCACGATTTATCCGCATCAGCCGCGCAATGAGTGGCAGGAGTCGCTGGCAACTTTGGGGCGACTGGTGCTTCAGCATGGGGTGGAGCTCATCTCGATCGGGAACGGCACGGCCAGCCGCGAGTCCGATAAGCTGGCGACGGAGCTGGTCAAGCTGATTGCGACGAAGAAGCCGGAGCAGAAGCTGGCCAAGATTGTCGTCAGTGAAGCCGGCGCATCGGTCTATTCCGCATCCGCATTCGCGGCGGCGGAGTTTCCTGAGCTGGATGTGAGTCTGCGGGGCGCCGTGTCCATCGCCAGGCGCCTGCAGGATCCGCTGGCCGAACTGGTGAAGATCGAGCCGAAAGCGATCGGTGTCGGTCAGTATCAGCATGATGTCAATCAGCACCTGCTGGCGCGCTCGCTCGATGCGACGGTGGAAGATTGCGTGAATGCGGTGGGAGTCAATGTGAATACGGCATCGGTTCCGCTTCTGGCGCGGGTATCCGGCTTGAACCAGTTGCTGGCGAAGCACATCGTCGAGTACCGCGATGTGAACGGGCCGTTCCGGAATCGCATGACGATGCGCAAAGTCCCGCGCCTGGGCGAAAAGACGTTCGAGCAGGCTGCCGGGTTCTTGCGGATCAACGACGGCGACAATCCTCTGGATCGCTCGTCGGTCCATCCGGAAGCCTATCCGGTCGTCGAGCGCATTCTCGCGCGAGTCGGAAAAGGAATTACGGATGTGATGGGGCAGCCGGCGCTGCTGAAAGGGTTGTCGCCGGCCGATTTTACCGACGAGAAATTCGGTGTGCCGACTGTGCGTGATATTCTGACGGAGTTGGAAAAGCCCGGTCGCGATCCGCGTCCGGAATTCAAGACCGCGACGTTCCAGGAGGGCATTGAATCCTTGGCCGACCTGCAGCCCGGCCTGATCCTGGAAGGGGTTGTGACGAATGTCGCCGCCTTCGGTGCATTCGTCGATATCGGTGTGCACCAGGACGGGCTCGTGCACGTCTCTGCCCTGGCGAACAAGTTCGTCAAAGATCCGCACGAGGTGGTAAAGCCCGGTCAGATCGTCAAGGTGAAGGTGATGGAAGTTGACGTGAAGCGCCAGCGCATTTCGCTGACCATGCGTCTTGACGATGCGTCTGGAAGTACCTCTTCCGCTCGCCTTCCCTCGACCGAGATCGGTGCGGGGACTCCCCGCGAGTCGCAGGGGCGTCGTCCGGCTGCGCCACAGCGTGCGGCGGATCGCCAGCCCCCGCCCGGCGGGACGATGGCCATGGCATTAGCCTTAGCGCGTGCCAAACAGAAGTCGTCATGATCTGATCGTTGTCGGCGCGCGCCCGTAGTAGCGCACGCGGTTTTGTTGTGGGACCTGCCACGACGGTGGCAGGTCGCGCAGCGTCGGCTCGTGGGAACGCGTCAGGTCAGCTGTTGCTGGGAATGTCGCCCGGCCCGTGTCGGTGCTGAAATCTCAGCGCGTGCGTGCGGTTCTTTCTCCTCATCGATTCTTTTTCCTGTTCTGCGGTTTGCCTCACGTCAAGAACAAGGCCTGTGCGCGCTGCCGGGGTTGCCGGGAAGTTGGCCTTCCGTGCGGTGCTGAATTGTCTCGCCCGTTCTCCGATCGGCGGTTCTCCTCCTAAGTCAAGGGTTTGCAAGGTGAAACCGGTGGATGCGATCGTTCGAAGCGATCCCCATCTATAGGGGGATTGCAAGACTGTAGGACTCCTTGCTATATAATCAGGAGTCCTTAATTAAGTGGCGTGGTGTCGCCGGAAAGGAGTCGGGTATGGATGTGCTGAAGGTGTTTGATACGTGGGTGGAGGTGCCGGGGAAGACGCTGCACTTTGATGTAATGACGGGAGATGAAACGACAGCGCTTAGATTGGCGAATGAGTATGTGGCGGCGCAGGGGTACGAAGCGATTGCGGTGACGGCGGAAGAGTGCCGGTTCTGCCATCAGGAACCTCTGGTCATGTTCACGGAACATCAACAGGAAGAGTTCCGAGCGTCGGGCGGATTCATTGTGTCCTTGTCTGCATAGAGGAGTGGTTCAATGGGGAAACGATTGCCGATGCAGGCTGAGAAAACGATCGTCGATCACATTACAGCCGGACTGGGCAAGATCGCAGCGGCATTGCGAAGCCAGGCCTGGGAGGGCGGGACCGAGCGCAAGCTCACTCCGACGCAAGGACAAATTCTTGTCTTGCTGGCCGAGCGGGCCGCGAAGGCCGTGCGGCTGAACGACGTGGCCGGCGAGCTGTGTCTGACGGCGGCGACGGTGAGCGATGCAGTCATCACGCTTGTCGAGAAGAAGCTGGTCAAGAAAGAGCGATCTGCAGAAGACCGGCGGGCGCTGGTCCTGACGCTCACGTCGGCAGGGCGGCTTGAGGCGAAGCAGACGGCGGGATGGACGGAGGTGGTGCAGGCCGGGGTCAGCAGTCTCACCCCGGATGAACAGGCGGTATTTTTGCGAGGTCTGACCAAAGTCATGCATTCCCTGCAACAGCAGGGCGTGATCTCAATCGCGCGCATGTGCGCGGGGTGTGCGTATTTTCAACCGTATGTTCACGCCGATTCGGCGCGGCCGCATCATTGTGGATTTGTGAATGCGCCGCTGGGGGAGGGGCAGTTGCGGTTGGATTGTCCGGACTTTGTTCCAGGAGTCGAACGCGACCAGGTGCGGCGATGGCAAACGTTTGTGCGCGGAGGGGAGGGGCAATAGGGCCCATTTATTCATCAATACAGGGGGAGTGTGCCATGCAGATGCAGCGTGTTATGAGTCTGGCGGTTTTGAGTGTGGTATTGATGGCGGGGACGGCCTGCGCGGGGAACTCTGCCCCAAGCAAGCCGCTGTACGAGCGGTTGGGGGGCAAGGGCGCAATTACGGCGGTGGTGGAAACATTTGTGGGTAATGTGGGAGGCGATAAGCGGATCAACGGATATTTTGCGAGTACGGATCTCGTGAAGCTCAAGATGCATCTGGTCAATCAGATCTGTGAAGCGAGCGGCGGCCCCTGCACGTATACGGGGCGTACGATGAAGCAGACGCACGCCGGCATGGGTGTGAACGACGCGGCGTTCGGTTCACTGGTCGAAGATCTGGTGGCGGCTCTGGATCACCATAAGGTCGGGAAGACCGAGAAAGATGAATTGCTGGGCGTCCTCGGCCCGATGAAGAGCGACATCGTCGAGAAAAAGTAGAGGGGGCAGGTGCGGGGGCTCACTGCGTGAGCCTCCGCATCACGGAGTCTCCACGCGTCCGATGAAGGAGATAGGGAGACGGGTGCCTCTGAATGGTGTGAACACCAGTTGCGTCAGGGAGTCTGTTTAATTCTGAAGAAATCCCCGCCTTTGACGAACTCGTCGTCACTGCCCCAGGCGATATGCTTGTCCAGGCGCTTCATGAGCGGCACGTGTTTGGAGCAATGGACATAGGCTTCTTCGACGTTCACCTGGATCCAGGCTTCCGGGCGCCGTCCGCCTTTGATCTGCATGGCTTCGAGCATGCCGGCGGGGAGATGCGGCATGCTTTCCATTTCGCCCGGAGTCAGAACCTGAGCCCTGCCGTTGACGTGCAGACCCATCGTGGTCAGATAGTAATCGAGAAAGATCATGCCGATGTGGGGATTCTCCAGGATGTTGCCCACACTGGCCAGTACGCCGTTGCCGCGATATTCAGGATAGACGAGCGTCTTCTCGTCCAGCACGGCAACGAATCCCCTGGTGCCGGCGCGAAAGGAACAATCGCAGGCGCCATTGGCGCTGGCCGTGGCGATGAAGACCATTTCCTGTCGCGCGATGAATTGCTGCATCGGGCCGTTCACATGATCCAGGACTTGATTGGCCTGAAACGCCGCGGCACGGCCGGTTGTGCCGAACTGCTCCTGCGCCTGCCGTTCTCCGGATACGTTGGGTCGATTCATGGGCGGTGCTCCTTGTCCGTGGCCTGAGGCGATGAGATCGAAGGCATTGTCCGATAGGCAGAGGGGAATTGTCGAACTGGTTCGTAAGGTGTCCGATCTGTCTGTGTGAGGCCGGCCGGCGGCGATGGTATCTCGCCAGGCAGCGACGCGCTTCCTGGCGGGGCCGAATCACGAGACCGATCAGGGCGCCACTTACCTGGAATCAGGTTGTGGGGCGGCGGATCTCCAGGAGGAGATCCCGGATCTGTGCCTCGTCACGCGGGTTGATGGAGATGAACTTCAGGCCGTACGTGGCGCCATTGGTCCAGCGAACGACGGCGGCATCGACGGGGATGGGCGGCCGTTCCATGGAGATCTGAAAGATGAGGTGATATTCCAGGCCGATATTCAGCGGCACTTCGCTGAAGAGGCGGCAGCCCCCGATGGAGAGGTTGACCAGGGCCCCTTCGCCTTCAACTTCCTCGCTGAACCGGACTGGGACGACAAGGCGCTTGAATGAAAAGAGAGCCCCTGAAGGGAGGGGCAGGCGCGGGTGCTTTCGCAGGTCGATGATGCGCTTAGGCTGTGCATGGGGCTGCGACATGAGATCTCCCGGACTCTCCGGCATCATAAGAAACGATTGGCTGGATGCCAAGGGAATTGATGATTTGGATTGCTTGCGGATTAACGGGGGGGGGTGTGAAACCGTATGGCGCGGATGTGTCGGAGAGGCGATGAGCGCGGGACATAGCGGGAACAAGTTATCCGTCGATGGTAAATTTCCTGAGCTTGGCCAGCAGTGTTTTGTAATCGATGTCCAAGGTCTTGGCTGCAGATGTTTTATTGCCTCCGCTCGCGTCGAGCACCCGCAGGATGTGTCGCCGTTCGATGTCATCCAGTGTCAGTTCTGCGGGATCGTCTGTCCGGGGAGCGCCTGTGGGCTTCGGCAGTACCTGTTCGACCTCAGCCTGGGTGATGGGTCCGGTTCCAGGGCTCATCAAGATAATCCGTTCGATCACATTCCTCAGCTCACGCACGTTGCCGGGCCAGGTATAGGTGGTCAGACGCTGCAACGCGTCTGTGGCAATGGTCCGTTTGGCGGTGCCGGGGATCCGGAGCGTCTGAAGAATGTGGTCGATCAGCGCAGGCAGATCCTCGGTCCGTTCACGTAACGGCGATACGCGGAGCGTCACCGTATTGATGCGGTAGAGGAGGTCGTCGCGGAAGCGGCCTTGGTGGATGAGTTCCTGAATATCCTGATTCGTGGCTCCGACGATGCGCACATCGGCTTGAAGTGTTCGGGTACTGCCGACCGGGCGATATTCGTTACGATCGAGAAACCGCAAGAGGCCGACCTGCATCAGGCCCGGCATTTCGCCGAGTTCGTCGAGAAAGAGCGTACCCCCTTCTGCGGCGGCGATCAGGCCGATCTTGCTTCCTGTGGCGCCGGTGAAGGCGCCCTTTTCGTGGCCGAAGAGTTCGCTTTCAAGCAGCTCCCGGCTGACGGCGCCGCAGTTGATGGCCAGGAACGGGCCGCTGGCTCGCCGGCTGAAATCATGGAGCAGTCGGGCGGCGATTTCCTTGCCCGAACCGGTTTCCCCCTGAATGAGGACCGGCGCGTTGGAAGGCGCGATCTGTGCGATTTGGGCCTTGAGTTTCTGCCAGGCCTGGCTTGGTCCCTCGATGATGACATCGCGCGAGAAGCCTCCGTGCCGGGCTGCCAGGTTTTCTTTTCTCAGAGCGCGGACTGTCTTGAGCTTGCTCAGCGCCGCTTTCACCACGCCGGCATCAAAGGGCGTCTCTTTCACGAGAAAATCCCAGGCGCCGTGTTTGATCGCATCGACCGCATCTTTCACGTCGCCGTGACCGGTCAGCATGAGGACGTCGACATCGGGCTGATGTTCGGCGATCCACTTCAGCACCGCCCGTCCGTCCATGCCGGGCATCCGCAGATCGGTAATCACGCAATCGAAGGGGGCGGCTTGTAAGGCGTCGATGCCGGCCTGCCCCTGTTTCACGGCCGTGACCCGGCAGCCTTCTTCACGCAGGGCCTGCTCGAGCACCATGCGGACGTATTCTTCGTCGTCGATGATGAGTGTGCGCATCAGTGCACCTGGTTGGGAAAGGCGATGAAGAAGGTGCTGCCTTGACCGACCGTCGATTCCGCCCAGACCCGGCCGCCGTGTTTCTCCATGACGAGTTTCACGATGGCGAGGCCGACGCCGGTGCCGTCATATTCGCCGGGACTGTGAAGCCGCTCGAAGAGACCGAAAATCTTGTCGGCCTGGCCGGCGTCGAAGCCGATGCCGTTGTCGCGAATCCAGAGAATGTGTTCCGTCGGCGATTGTTGTCCCCCGATGGCGATAGCGGGTGCCGCGGTGTGACGGGAAAACTTCAGCGCGTTGTCCAGGAGATTCGTGATGGCCTGGCGCACGCTGACCGGTTCGCCGTACAGGTCTGAATACGGCAGGTTGACCGTGATCTTCGCTTTGGTTCCCGTCAGGAGCTGCTGCCGGTCGACCAGCAGGCTGGAAATCATTTCAAGGACATTGAAGCGGATGCGCGGCAGATCCTGCTGCTCCAGCCGGGAATATTTCAACAGTGCGTCGATCATATGGGTCAGGCGCAACGCAGAGGAGCGGATGATGCCGATGTGATGCTGGAGCTGGGTATCCTGCGAATCGGCAAACTGCTTTTCGAGCAGGGAGGAGAATCCTTCGATTTCGCGCAGGGGGCCTTTGAGGTCGTGGGCGATCGAATAGGTGAAGGCTTCCAGCTCCTTGGTTTTTCGCATCAGGGCCGTGCCGTGGTCCCGCAAGCTTGTCAACATCGTCGTGAGTGAACCGGCGAGCGCGCCGACTTCATCGCGACTGGGCCAGGCCTCGAATTGCGCGGTAAGGTCGTGATGCGCGACACGGTCGGCGGTGGCTGCCAGGCGCCTGAGCGGGTTGGCCACTTGCCGCTTCATGATCACATAGATCGTTACGATCAGGAGCCCGAGCACGCCGATGATACCGACGACCATAGTCCGGGCTTGATCGACCAATCGATCTCCTTCGACCTTCATCTCCACGTCGATTTTTCGATGCACCTCGATCAACGCCGCAATGGCTTCTTGTGTTCGAGTCGCCGCTTGTTCGTAGGTGGCCTCTGCGGCGGCGGATTCGGCGAGTGTGCCGGCGACGCCGGACGCCAGATCTTCCCGCTGCGCGCGCAAGGAGGTGATGCCGTCGGCGATGGCGACGATCGCCTGGTCTTCCTGCTCGGCCAGGTCGATCCGGCCATGTTGTTCCAACATGCCGTAGAGGATCGGATGCGTACGGGCGGCGTGAGTGGCTTGGTAGGTATCCAGGGCCGCAAAGGTGCGCCGTTCGATAGCGGCGATGGTTTCGAAACCCGCGGCCCGGTCTGTGCCTGATTGATGTTCCCGGGCGTGATGCATGCGAGTTTCGATTTCGCCGATGTTGCGGAGTATCTCCGAGGCGGTGACGACGCCGGGAATTGTGATGCGCTGGTGGCGATCCACATAGCTGTTCACGCGGGACAGATAGACGAGCGTGGCGGAGAAGCTGCCGATGAGGAGCAGCAGGATCAAGCCGAAGGCAACGGCGAGTTTCTTGCCGATAGAAAGACGCGCGATGAAACCGGGGGGTGCGGATGACATGGCGTACGGTACCACAGCAGAAAGGGCACTGCTAGACCGCCAGAGTTGAGCGGGATTACCGCATGACAATCTTTCCGCTCTTATCCCAGAACCAGAAGACCGAGACATTCGGATAAATTGCGTTCATCGCATTTTGTCCGGCAACGGTGAACAAGCAGCCGGCTGCGACCATCCAGTTTTGTGAGAAGTTCCACTGGAGGGCGGGCTCCACGCCGACGATAGAGAAGCCTCGTAGCTGGCCGGCGGTGACCTGGTGTCCGTCGGCGCGCCAGGTTGTGCCGTGCAGTGTGCTGAGTTCGAGATTGTAGCCAAACCCATGCTTGGCATCGAGAATATGCTCGAAGATGAGGCGCGTATTGATGACGTCGCCCGAGTAGGTTGTTCTCCCGCCGCTCTCTCCAGGTACGGCGTAGGTATAGAACACGGCGGCGCTGATCCTGATTGGCTCGAGGTTCTTGCGCGCCATGATCCCCTGGGTAATCCCGTATTCTCCAAATCGCGTGCTCGGGAGGCGGCCGAGCGGGGAGAATCCTCCGGGCGGACGTTCCGCACCGGTCCATCGGCTGGTGGGAAGCACAATCTGAGAAAAGTGGGTGATTGAAGGGCGCCAGCTGTCCGGATCCTGGATGATCGGACGGTACTTCATGACGAGTGAAACGTCGCCGAAACTCGTGTCCGATGTGCGAGTCCCATTCTGGTTGGCCCAGAAGGTGTTCATAGAGAGGGCGGCTCCTACCTCGACATGATTACTCAGTCCGTAGGCTGCATTTACGGATGGCGAGATTTGAGAGAGGCGGACTGGACCGCTCTTGCTGTCGGTGGCGAAGCTGAGGGTATTTCCAAAGCTGCTGTCGCCGATTTGGGAGAAGAGAAACTCCCTGACGGACAGTTGTCCTTTAGGTTGCGTGTCGACGGACTGGAGTAGGACTGGCCCATGTGACAGGGGATTCCAGCTTTGACGGTACTTCTTGATCTCCTCGTCAGTAGGTACCCAGTCGAAGGAGTGAGCGATGGGGGGCAGCGCCATAAGGAAAAAGAGTATTGGGGCTGCGCGAAGGATCGTCATCCTGGTCATTTCGTAATTCTTTCCTCTCGATAAACTAAATATCTGCAAATCGATCAAGATTAAGTTGTATTAAAATATAGTAAGTGGAGTCATGTTGTAAACAATAAAGTGTTTACATATGGTGAATCGGACGGAAAGTATTCTTGTAGATTCATGATGGGCTTATTTATTAGCTATGATGTGAGAAGTATAGTTGACAAAGGCAATTATACTTGCTATTTAATTCAGTATGTCTCAACAAAGCTCGGCTCCAAGAGTCCTCCCTTCTTTTCTGAATCGCCTCAAGGAAGTTCGTACTGCCAGAGGGCTCTCGCAGGGAGAGTTGGCGGCTAGGGCAGACGTAACCCGCCAGGCTATTTCATCCATCGAAGCCAACCGCTATCTCCCGACGACGGTTGTAGCGCTCCAGCTGGCGCGAGTGCTGAATACATCTGTTGAAGATCTGTTTTCTCTGCAGTCTCCGGGTGAAGTGATTGAAGCCAGATTGATTGACGTTCCAGGATCAGTATCTTCTGCCGGTTCACTGCCGCGTGTGAAGGTTGTGAAGGTGAATGGCCAGTATTACGCGAGACCTGTAGCAGGTCTCGGTGAAGTGTTGAGTTATACGGTTGCGGCTGATGGGTTTCTTGAATCGCAAGAGGTCCGTCGACGAGGGCGTTCGGATATGCCTGTCGTACAGGTGCGGCTCTCGCGTAATCGGGATTCGATTGAACAGGAAATTGCGGTAGCCGGGTGCGATCCGGCGATTTTTCTGGCGGGCGAACATCTTCGACGCCGGAAGGATCAGACCAGTGTGGTCGGTTGGACGATGGGAAGTACCGCCGCGCTCCAGGCCTTGCAACGGGGCGAGGTGCATGTGGCTGGAATTCATCTGACTGACGATTCGACCGGTGAAAGCAAT
>CXWL01008421.1_pt1 | contig 35050 bp, 33 predicted proteins | sample 590931 | NCBI WGS metagenome assembly CXWL01 (sample SAMEA3498368, study PRJEB10139) | groundwater metagenome | biome: water well; material: biofilm material | place: Germany | collected 2015-04-27
CTGTATGGAATCAGCCAGCACCAGCACGCCCCCTGGCCTCAACAATCGCGCGATCTCGCGCGCCACGTCTCGCCGCACGCGTGGCGGCAATTCATGAAACAAGTAGACGCAGGTGATCGCGTCGAAGCGCTCGCTCTCGAACGGCGCCTGTTCGGCCGCGCCGGTCACGAGTTCCACCTGCGGCCACGGCGCAAGCCGCGTGCGCGCTTCCGCGCAATAGGCAGGCGATAAATCCAAACCCGCCGCCGCTATGCGCGGGAAGGCGGCCAATATCTGCACCAGGAACCGCCCATTGCCGCACGCCAGATCGAGCAGCCGCACGCGGCGTTGATCCACGCCCTTGATAGCGCACGCCAGCGAACCGAGCGCGATGCGCCGCATCGCGTCAGCGGCGCCGCCGAATAATATCTCAACCTGGGTGTCGTAAATCTTGGCGCTCTCCGGCGAGAGCCACCCCCCGCTCTGATAATGGAAGTTTTGCAGATAATAATTGGGATAGCGACCGCTCTGCTGGCTTGCGGCCTCGCGCACCTCGAAACCCGCGCGTTGCAGGCGGCGGCGATCCACGTTCGGAAGGTCCCGAAAGAAGCGCGCCGAATTTCGCAACGCCGTGAGCGCTTTTGCCGGCGCAACATCTTTGGGAGCTGGGTAGAGGCCCGCCTCGATGTTGGCGCGGTCCTTGGCGAACAGGTCGAGAAACGCTGCGCGAATGCGTTTGGGATCGCCCTCGGGGCTGCTCGGCTTGAATTGCGGCTCGCCCGGACGATCGAACGGCCCCGAAATCCGCCTCGCCAGCATGTATTGCCCGAGATACCAAGCGACGCGCGCGCCCTGCGCAGCAGCGTAACGGGCGCGGGCAATATCGCGGGCTAGGGGCATGGGCGATGGTGTAGCGCAAAAGCACGCCGCGCTCCAGCCCGGCGCGCCTCAGTTCGCGGGCCCCGTTGGCTCGTTGCGCACCATGCGGAAAACCGCCAGCACTTGATCGACGCGGCCGTCGCCGGGGCGACGGATGGGATGCGAACTGACGCTGATCCAGCGCCGCTCGCCCGCCGGCGTCTCGATGCCCATGACAATACCGTACTGGGCATCCCCTGTGCGCAGCGTCACCATGGCAGGGTGTTCGTCGCCGGGAAACGCTTCGCCATTGGCCCTGAGCGCGCGCCAGCGCGGATCAGGCGAAACGCGGCCGAACAGCTCATCTTCGCTCAAGCCGAGGATCGCAGACGCCGCCGCGTTGGAATCAACGATCGCCCCGCTCGGTCCGTGCAGAACCACGCCTTCAGAAACCGACTCGATCACCGACTTGTAGCGCGTCTCCGCGCGCGCCAGCGCCAGTTCCAGAAAACGATGGCGGTCGCGCTCGATATGGGCGCAGCGCGCGTCGATATGGCGCGCGACCAGGCGCGCATTGCGCTCCAGATGCAGTATCTCTAATCCGCTCCATTGCCGCGGGATGTGGTCGATAGCGCAAACCGTGCCGATGCGGACGCCGCTCTCGAGCGCTATCGGCGCACCAGCATAGGCGACTAAGTAGGGCTCGCCGGTCACCAGCGGGTTGGTCCTGAAACGGGCGTCGAGGCGAGCGTCGCCAATGACAAGCGATACGGGATTCAAAATCGCGTGCGCACAGAAGGCGTGATCGCGCGGGGTCTCCGGGGCCTCGATGCCTCGGCGCGCCTTGAACCATTGCCGATGCTCATCCACCAGCGAAACGAGCACGATCGGCGCGACGACAACCTGCTGAACCGAGTCGACTATGTCTTCGAAAAATTGCTCCACCCCGGTGTCTAGGATCGACGCCCCAATCAATGCTTCGAGGCGCTTGGTCTCATCGTGGGGGAGCGCTGCGCGCATCAGGCGACATCAATGTCAAACACGTCGCTTGCGCCATCGGCAGCGCGGCGCAGCGGGCCGGCATAATGCCCAACGCGCCCACGCCGCCGGTCAGGACCGACATAAGTTGGCCCATCGATGAAGGGACGCGGATTCAACAGCACCGCCTGAATGCGGGCGAGCAATTTGGCGAAAGTGAGCGGCTTGGAGACAATTTCCGTCGCGCCCGCATCGCGCATCGCCGCGATCCGCGCAGGCGTCGCATAAGCCGTCATCATGACCACCGGCAGCTGTCGGTCGGGGCTGGCGGCGCCCGACCGGATCTGGCCCAAGGTCTTGACGCCGTCATAGGGCATTTCGAGATCGAGGATCAGTAAATCCGGCGCGCGCGCGCAAATGAGTTGATAGGCTTGGCCGCCATCGCAGGCGTGGCGAATGTCGCGCATGCCGGTCGCCTTGAGAATCTCGGCGACAATCTCCCGCGACGATTGTTGATCGTCGGCAACGATAGCGCTCAGGTGCTGAAGTCTCATGGCCAATGAGGTGCGCCGGCATGCTTAACAAAATATTGCCTGAACTGCGCCCGCGTTCAGTAGCGCCGCTCTACCACGAAATCGACGGCGCTCAGCAGGATTCGCGCCCGCGGGCCGAATAGCGCCAAATGTTGTTTGGCCTGCGCAGCTAGCATGGTCACGCGCTCACGGGTCGCATCCGCGCCCATGACGGTGACGAAATTGACTTTGCCGCGATCCTTGTCCTTGCCGACCGCCTTGCCGGTGTCGCGCACCACGCCCTCTGCGTCCAAGATGTCGTCGCGCATCTGAAACGCGAGGCCCACATCGTGGGCATAGCGCGAAAGCGCGGTGCGTTCGGCCTCGGAGGCGCAACCGATCATCGCGCCCGCCTCCACCGAGAAATTGACCAAGGCGCCGGTCTTCAAGCGATTCATGCGGGTGACGGCGATGAGGTCGGAATCGATCTCGCCGCCGGCCATGTCCGCGACTTGCCCCGCAACCATGCCCGACGCGCCGGCTGCGCGCGCAAGCCCCGTGGTCAGCAGGCAGCGCATTTGCGGATCGCGGTGGGTCTCCGCCTCGGACATCAGCTCAAACGCAAACGTAAGCAACGCATCGCCAGCCAACAGTGCGGTCGCTTCATCGAAGGCGAGATGCAAAGTCGGTCGGCCGCGACGCAATTCATCGTCGTCCATGCAGGGAAGGTCGTCATGGATGAGCGAATAGGTGTGTACGCACTCAATCGCGCAGGCCACGCGGAGCAATGCGCCTTCGTCGGCGTCGAACATGCGCCCGGCCTCGATCGTAAAGAACGGGCGCAGGCGCTTGCCCCCGCCAAGCGCGCTGTAGCGCATGGCCTGCATCAGCTCGGATTCCGGCCCCTGCGGCTTCGGCAGCAAAGCGTCGAGCGCCGTGTTGACGCGTTCGGCGATTTCGGCGAGGCGGGTCTGAAGCGTCTGCATGAGCGGCCTCCCCTAGCAGAGCGCCGGCTGCGTGCATACCGTGTGGCAGATTCGCGCCGCACGTCAGGGCGAAGCTGGGCGTCGGACTTCCCAAGCAGCCGCAAACCGGGGCATCATAAGGGCGCGGGCAGATTCCCGCGAACGCGGCGCCGCGATCTAGGGGCCGGCGTCCTAGTCATTGAGTTCAGTGAGGAATTTTCATGGCTCAGGTGGTGATCATCCACGCTCTGGAAGACACCCTGCCGGCCCGGGCCCTGGCCGAGAAGCTCCGCCGCGACGAACTCGATGTGACTTTAGAGAAACCGGCCGGGGAGGAAACGCGCCAGGCGCTCGAATCGGCCGCTTTGGCGATCGCGCTTTGGTCGCCGCGATCGGTGGATCGAGCGGACCTGATCGAAGACGTGGCCTATGCTCGCCAAGCCGGCCCGGTGCTGCACGCTGTCATGCAGAACGCGGCTGCACCCGCACAATTTCACCAGGACCGGGGCGTCAATCTGACCGGATGGCGCGGCGAGGAGGACTTCGCCGGCTGGCGGCAATTGGCCAAATTCGCCGCCGACGCCGCCGGCGTTGCCCCGGCCCCGCCGCCGGCGCCGCAACCCGAATCCGGCTTTTTCTCTCCGGGACTTGCCGCAGAAGCAGCAGGCGCGCCAAACCCAGTGCGTGAACGCGAAACCGCGCCGCCGCAACCCGCGACGCAGACCGCTTCTGATCGCACTGAGGTCCCAAAGCGTGGCTCGAGATTGATCATGGCCGGGCTGGCGATTGCCGCTCTCGGCGGCGCAGGCGGCGGTTTTTATTTCTGGAGCCAGTCCAACGCGCCCGTGGGAGAGGCTGCCTCGCCGCTCGACGAACTTGATCCCAACGATGCCGCCGCACTGCGCGCGTTAGTAAACGACGGCTCCGGCGCCCTGGCCGAGCGCGCGCAGCAGGCGTTGAGTGAATTGGAGGAGCGCAGCTTCGAAGCCGCAAGCGACGCTAACATCGTTGAACTCGAAGCCTTTCTAAGTGAGTTTCCTCAAAGCCAACACGCCGCCGCCGCGCGCAGGCGCATTGCTGAGCTGCAACGGGCTGCGGCAGAGATTGAAACACAGCAGCCGGAACCGCAGAGCGAACCGATCGTCACGGAGGCCGAGATCGCTGCGCCGGGGGACGAGCCAGTGCTTGGCGAGCCCCCGTCGCTTGACGAAACGCAACCGCCTGCAGACCCGGCCGCTGCGCCGCCGAGTTAATCGTGCTCAGCTTTCGCGCCGCCGTCACCGCCGACATCGCAGCGCTGCTGGCGCTGGTCGAAAAGGCGTTTCGTGGCGAAAGCGCGACGCGGGGTTGGACACACGAGGCCGACCTCCTGGGCGGGCAGCGCACCGATGCGCAAACTTTGACGGAGATCCTCGAGAATCCGAACCAATGCCTCATATTGGCGGAACGCGCCGACGCTTTGCTCGGTTGCGTGATGTTGGCCGACAGGGGCGAACGCGACGGACGCAGGATTGCATATCTCGGTTTGCTGGCGGTCGACCCCGATCTGCAGGCCGGCGGCATCGGCGGCGCGCTGGTTTACGAAGTGGAGCGGCGCGCGCGCGAATTCGGCGCCAACTGCATAGAGATGACGGTCATCAAGAGCCGGACCGAGCTGATCGCTTGGTACCTGCGCCGCGGCTACATACTCACCGGGCGCGAAGAGCCCTTCCCGCTCGACGATCCACGCTTCGGTTTGCCGAAAACACGTGCGCTTTCGTTTGTCGTGTTGGACAAGCCGCTTACGCCTGCGGGTTAACCGTGAAGCCGCGGCCTTTCGGCGAGGCGAGTTGAGACTTTTCCCCTTTCTGGCACGCCCGTTGCAGCCTCGTCCCGTTAACGCCGCCTACCCAGGTCCCGCGGCGACGGGAGTTCTGCGCAATGTATTATCAACTGGATGAAGAAGAGCGCGAGGCGCGCGATTCATTCGAGATGTTCGGCGAACTGGAAACGCAGACCACGAGCGAAACCCAAGAGCTCGAAGCACAAGAGGAACGTCCTCGTGCTGTTGCGCCAACGCCAGTGAAGGGGGGCTTCTCCTGGGCGGCCTTTGCCGGAGGTCTCGCCGCATTCACTTGGATCGGCGCAGCAGTGGGCGCGCCACTGTCCTATTTTGGCATAGACGCCGTGCTCTCCATGGACCCGGCGATGCAGGCGGGGCTGATCGCGCTCGCATGCGGTCCAGCGTTGCTGTTCTGGGTCTCGGCATCTGCTGCCGGCGAAGCGCTCAAGGCGCGTCGGCTGGCCGCCGAACTAACCAGGCTAGCGCAAATGCCTACTTTGGCCACTGAAGCAGGCGAAGCCGGCGCGCGCCGGCTCTCCGAGACGGTTAAGAACGAAATCGAGTCCCTGAACGATGCCGTCGCCGCCGCAATGGCCCGCCTCGGCGAGCTCGAGAACAGCGCCCAACGCAACGCGACCCTGTTCAACGAAGCCGTCGCCGCCTCGCGCGAGGGTGGCGAGGCCATGACGCAAACGCTGCAGCGTGAGCGCGATTCTATGCGCGAATTGAACAACGAGCTGCGCAACGAATCCGAGGTGATCACCCATTCGGTTGGCCGCCAGGTGCGGCTGATGCGCGAAGCCTCGAAATTGGTGAACACCGAGATGGGCGCAGCGGAAAACGCGCTGGAACGCCATCTTGCGGCCTTCGCCGCTTCGGCGACCACGCTGAGTTCGCACACCAGCGCCTTCAAACACGCCGCGGGCGACGCCAACGCCGCAGCCTCGGCGCTCAACGGCAAGGTCGCCGGCATGCTCGACGGCCTCAGCGAGGCCACACGCTTGACCGACGCCGCGCGCCAATCGGCCGAACACGCCGTGGCCGCCGCCGCTGAAACCGCGCACGCCGTTCGCGAAACCACCCGCTCCGCGCTCACGGAAGCAAAACGCGCAGCCCAAATCGTGCGCGAAGAGACCGTCGCGCTTCACGACGCCGCTGCTGAAACTCTAGCCAAGCTCTCGGCCGCCGCTCACGCTGCGCGCGACGCTTCAGAGCAAAGCCAAGCCGCCGCCGATCGCCACGCCTCGTCGATCGAGAAGCGCTTGTCGGCTCTGGCGGCCACTGCCGCCGTGAAGAGAGCTGCGCCTCCGGTTAAGGCGGAACGCCCAGTTGAGCAGGTCGCTGTCGCAAATGAATCGACTGCTGAACGGGTTGGCAGTTTACAAGCGGCCGCGAACGCCGCCGCTTCGCGCTGGTCGCAACCGCGTGGGAACCAGACCCGTGAAGTCGAAGCCCCTCGCGCCTTCAAGGGCTTCAACGCCTGGAACAATTTTCTGCCGCTGACGCCGACCCGCGGAGCGCCTAAACCCGCCAATGAAAGCCATGCCTTCAATCTGGTGGAATTCGACTCCAACGATAACGACGCAGCGTTGAAGCACGACGCGATCGACCTGGTGGCCGAGGCCGGAATCGATCTCGACGCCGTGCTCGCTGCCCGCGACCTCGAGCGTATTGCCCAGAGTTCGCGTCATGGCGCCGCCGCGCGCCGCCGCGCCGTGGTCGACGCAGCACCCAGCGCCGTCAACCGTCTCGCGCGTCACGTCAAGCGCAACAGCGAAGCCCAACAACTCGCCATGCAGTTCCGCGCCCGTCCCGACCTCGCCAAGAGCGAACGCAAGGGCGAAAGTTCCGAACTGGTCCGCGCCTACCTGCTGATCGACGCCGCGTTATCCTGAGCCGCGCTGCTAGCGGCGAATTCGCCGATGCGCGCGCTGCCCTGACGGGCGGCGCGCGCAAGCGCTTGGGCCGCTGCGGTCGCGGTCCGTTGGCCGACCGGCCACTCCCCGCTCACGACTTGCTGATCTACAACAGTGCGATCCGGCAACGCCACCAACATGACATCGGCCCGGAAGTGCGCCGTCATGTCCCCTTCCCGCACCTCGAAGTCCAATACCTCCCAGCGCAGCTCGTAATCTCCGTGCGCCTCGCCCATACGCACCACGGCGCGGAAGCGATCCTGCTGCGTCAAGGTTTCGATCAACATCGATTGAAGCGCGGCCTCAGCGCGAGCCGACCATTGCGCTTGTCCAAGCACCTGCAAGTTGTCGCCGCTGCGCCAGATCAGGTCCGAGCCGAGCAAGCTTCGCTCGCCCGTGGGCGCGGCGACGCCGAGCACCGCATTTACGGTCGCCCCTTGTTGCGACGCTGCGCTCTCGCCTTCGAGCACGAAAATCGCAGGCGGCGGGGGCGGGGGCGGCAGCAGCGTTATGCATCCGCCAAGCAGCAGCAGCGGAGCGAAAGCGACGGCGGACCTCATTGCGGCAACTCCAAGGTTGGCCGCGGCGAGCGCGGCGTGAGCACGGAGGGATTTTCCTCGAGATTATTGGCGACGCGGCCGATCGCCAGGGCGGCGCGGCGAATTTCCTCCGCCGCGGCGCCAATATTCGGCAAGGTTTCGCTGTTGGCGGTCGCGGCGGCGGCGCGCATGTCGCGCATGATCTGATCCAGTTCGCCGAGATCTTCCTGCGTCTTGCGCGCTAGCGCACTCACGTCCGTCGCAGCGACGCCTAACGCTGTCGCGGTTTCCGCCGAACGCGAGATGACGGAATCTCTGTCCGCCAAGCGCCTACTTATTGTATCAAGATTTTCGAGAATTTGGCTCACGCGCGCCACGTTGTCTTCCGTCAACAGACGCTGCACGGCCCCAAGCGCCCTGCTTGCTTCCATCACGATATCTTCGCTCTGGTCGAACAACTCGTCAATTTGACTGCCGTGGCCTGTAATGCGCGGGGGCTGACCAAAAACCTCCGATCGCGCCGGTTCAGCCTCTTCCGAACCTGGCGTGAGCTGGATCAACGACACCCCGGTAAGGCCCACCGGCTCCAAGCGCGCTTCGCTGTCTTGTTTCACCGGCACGACCGATGCAACGCGGATGCGTGCAATAACGCGGCGCGTGTTTTCCGCGTCGATGCGCAAGGCGCGCACTTCGCCGACCTTGATGCCGTTGTAGCGCACTTCGCCGCCGTCGGTCAGGCCGCGCACGGGATCGGCGAACACGACCTCATACTCGGTGAACCCGCCGCGATAGTCGGAATTGGCCAGCCACATTGCAAACAGCATGAAGGCCGCCGCGCCGATCAAGGTCGCAGCGCCGATGAGAATGTAATTGGCTTTAGTTTCCATGACCCACCCCTGCAGCGGTGTTCCGATGCGCGGCCCGACCTCGCGGTCCGCAGAAATATTCTTTGACCCAGCCGCTGGCGCTCGCAGCGACTTCGTCAATCGCGCCTAGGGCCGCAACCTTGCCGCCATAGAGTACGGCGACGCGATCACACACCGCGTAGAGCGTGTCGAGATCATGGGTGACCAGGAACACGGTCAACCCCAGCGCCTTCGCCAGTTCGAGCACCATGCGATCGAACTGCTCAGCTGCGATCGGATCGAGGCCGGCGGTTGGCTCGTCCAGAAATAGCAGCTCGGGATCGAGCGCGATCGCACGCGCGACGGCGGCGCGTTTGCGCATGCCTCCGGAGATTTGCGCGGGCTTCTTGTGGTGTGAATCGGGCTTCAGACCGGCCATTGACAATTTTAGCGCCGCGATCTCGCCGCGCAGCGCGGGAGTCAAATGCGTATGCTCCCGCAACGGCGCTTCGACATTCTCCAGCACGGTCAGATTGGAGAACAACGCCCCGTCCTGGAACATGACGCCCAGGCGCGGTTCACGTCCGCTGAATGCGGGATAATCGATCGAACCGGCGCTCGCGCGATCAAGACCGACAATCTCTCGCAGCAGGACTGACTTGCCGCTCCCCGAGGGCCCCACGACGCCGAGTATCTCGCCGCGCCTCACGTCGAGATCGAGCCCATCGTGCACGATCTGCGCGCCGAAGCGCGTTGCGAGCCCGCGCACGCGGATGGCGATATCGGCGCTCACCAATCCATCTCCAGGAACCAAAGTGCAAACAAGGCGTCGAGCAGGATCACCATGAAGATCGACTGCACCACCGAAGACGTGACCCGTTTCCCGAGCGAACCCACATCGCCGCCCACAGACAAGCCCTGTTTGCAGCCAATGATCGCCAGTGTCAGCGCAAAAACCGGCGCCTTCACCATGCCCACCCAGAAATGCTGTTCAGGCACGGCGTCGGAGATGCGGGTGAAGAACATGGTCGGGCTCACGCCGAGGCTGGCCCAGGTTACGAGCAGGCCGCCGGCAATGCCGGCCAACATCGCGGCAAGCGTCAAGAGCGGCGCCATCACCACCATGGCAATCACGCGCGGGGCGACTAGAGCCTCCATCGGCGCGATACCCATCACCCGCATCGCATCGATTTCCTGGCGCATCTTCATCGCGCCAATTTCAGCGGTGAACGCACTATTGGTGCGCCCCGCCAGCAGAACCGCGGTGATCACCACAGCGAACTCGCGCAACATTGAGAACGCTACTAATTCCACGGTAAATACCGAGGCGCCGAAATCGCCCAGAATTCGCGCGCCGAGGTAAGCGACCACGAGGCCGATAAAGAACGACAACAATGTCACGATCGGCAGCGCGTTGAGGCCCGCCTGCTCCATCACGTGGACGATGGACACCCAGCGCAATCGCCGCGGCCGCATGAGGAGCTGGCCCAGCGTCGCGAGCGTCTCCCCAAGGAAAGACACCGTCTCCAAAATCTCTTGGCTGATGTCTGCCGCTGCGCGGCCAGTCTGTTGCAAAACTCCGAGCAGCCCCCGCGGACGCTCTGGCGGCTCCGCTGGTGCGGCCGCGGCGCTGAGGACCACTTGCAGGAGACGCCGCGCGTTGACGTGATCTCCGCGCACGGCGATCGGCGGTGCGCCGCGTGGTTCGCCCAAGGTCCGTACAACTACATAGGCGCCCGCCACGTCGAAGCGCCCAAGCGCGCTGACATCGAGTTCCGCTCCCGGCGACGGGGAGAGCGAACGCAGCGCGGGTTCGAGTTCGGCGATGGTGTCAATCGTCCAATCGCCGGCCAAGGCCAGCACCGAAGTGCGGCCGTCCTGGGTTAACTCGAAGGCCGCCGAACGGGCCATATGGTCAATCGCTCCTTAACGCAGTGGCGCTGAGCCGCGTGCGCCGCAAACCTATAACTCCTAACAGAAAAGATTAGGCAAAGATGCGGTTGGCTCCCGCCGCGTGTTCGCCCGACAGGGGAAATTCTTAGGCGGAACTTGACGTCTCGGACGCGAGCCGCAGCGCCAATGCGCCGCCTGAAACCGCAAGCGCGGCCATCAACCAATAACCCTGCGCGCCGCTCCAATCGTACAGGATGCCTGAGATTTGGCTTGCCGCCCCCATGAACAGCCCACCCGATAATCCTGCGTACAATGTCTGCGCCATCGCCGCTCGCTCTGGCGCGGCGCGATAGAGCAACCGCATGGCGCCCACGTGCGTGGCGGCAAATGAAAGCATGTGCAATGCCTGCAAGGGCCACAGCGCGAACCCGCCCGGCGCGAAACCCATGATTAACCAACGCAGCGCCCCGCCCGCAGCGCCCGCAAGGATCAGGGTCCGCGGCGAAATATGGCGCTCAATCGGCGTCAGGCAGAGCAGAAACACGACTTCAACAGCGACGCCAAAACCCCACAATATGCCAGCTTCTGCATCGTCAATGCCCTGCGCGCGCCAAACAAGAGTAGAGAACCCGTAATAAAACGCGTGCGCGCTTTGGATCAGCCCGCACGATACGATTAACACCAGGAAACCACGTTGCCGAAGCATAGCAGCGACAGCACCCGCGCTATCTTCAGTTGCTCTGGTCGAACTCGCAGCAACCTCCCGCGTCAATCCGAACCACGCTGAGGCCCCCGCCATCGCCAGCGCCGCGAGCGTCCAGACGATTACAGCGCCAGGTCCAAACCGCGACACCAGCGCCCCGCCAAGTGTCGTCGCCACGATGAAGCTGATCGAACCAATGCCGCGCGCGAGGCCGTAACCGATCTTGCCTTGTGCTGTAGCGCGCAGAACGCCAGCCTCAACCAACGGCGTCAGAGCTTGCATCAGCGAAAGCGCAAGGAACCCCAAAAATAATAGAGACCAGAAATCGCGCGCGAGAAAAAAGAACGCCGCAAACGCAAATGTCGCAGCGGCAGCCACGATCCGCAGCGGCGCCGTACGATCGCGTGTGCTGTCGGCCCAGGCGGCGATCACCGGCCCCGTGATCAGGCGCGCAAACTGCGCGACAGAGAGGACCGCGCCAATCTGGCCCCCATTCAAACCATGCGCCTCCTCGAGCCAGCGTGGCAGGAACACCATGAGCACGCCAGAGGCGCTGAACAGGAACGCCATCACCAGAGTCAAGCGCTGGGCGTTTGAATTCTGGATCGATGATTCGCTGGCGCCGCTCACGTCAAGCCATCCCACACAAACAAGCGCCTAGCATTCCCGCGCGGTCGCGACAAAGGCGAAACGCCCTTGCCGTATCCCGCGCGCCCGCTAAACCCGGCGTATGAACGCTCACACGCTGCAACCGCGCCGCGATCTCTACCCCGCGATTGAACCGTTCGCGAGCGAGATGCTGCCAGTGTCGCGGCTGCATACGATCTATGTCGAACGCAGCGGCGCACCCGGCGGCAAGCCGGCGCTGGCGCTGCACGGCGGACCGGGCGGCGGACTGTCTCCTGACATGCGCCGCTTCTTCGATCCGAGGCGCTATTGCGTCACCCTCATGGATCAGCGCGGCTGCGGACGCTCCACGCCGCATGCCGAGATCGAGGAAAACACCACTTGGGATCTGATCGCCGATATCGAGCGCATCCGCGAAAGTTATGGAATAGACAAGTGGCTGGTGTTTGGAGGTTCCTGGGGCTCCACGCTTGCGCTCGCTTATGCCGCAAAGCACCCGGAACGCGTAGCTGGGCTGGTTCTGCGCGGGATTTTTCTGCTGACCAAGTCCGAGATCGATTGGTTCTACCAATATGGCGCCAGCAACATCTATCCCGACGCGTTCGAGCGCTACGCGGCGGCAATCCCCGAGAACGAGCGCGGTGACTTCGTTGGCGCCTTCCGCAAGCGGCTGATCTCAACCGACATGGCGGTGCGCATGGCTGCGGCGCGGGCCTGGGCGCGCTGGGAGGGCGAGACCATCTCCATCGCCGGGCCAAGCGCGTTGCCGGCGCGCTTCAACGAGGAGCGGTTTGTGGAAGCCTTCGCGCGCATCGAGAACCACTATTTCGTGCATAGCGGTTTCTTCGAGCACGATGGCTGGCTGCTGGATCAGGCGGCGAAGCTGCGCCATATCCCGGCTCACATAACCCACGGCCGTTACGATATGTGCACGCCGCTGGCCTCAGCCTGGGCGCTGAAGCAAGCCTGGCCAGAGGCCCAACTCGATATCATCCACGACGCCGGGCATTCCAGCCTCGAGCCAGGGATTGTGGACTCGCTCGTGCGCGCGACCGACGCGATGCTCCACGGGGCGACCTGGTAGCTCTACCAGAGCCAACCGCGCGAGCCATGCGCGTCCTTGTGCAGATCGATCGACAGCACGATGCAGAACCCCACCATCAAGGTCATCATCGCCGTGCCGCCGAAGGAAACCATCGGCAATGGAATACCCACTACCGGCACCAAGCCGATCACCATCGCAGTATTGATCAAGACATAGCTCGCCAGCATCGCAGCTACGCTGGCGGCTGCGAGTTTGCTGAACATGGTGCGCGCGCGCAGCGCCACCTGCATCGCAAGCGCCATGAGCGCGCCGAACAACAGCAACACCACCGCGCCGCCGATGAGCCCAAACTCCTCGACAATCATGGTGAAAATGAAATCGGTATGTTTCTCGGGCAGAAAGTCGAGCTGCGCCTGCGAACCCTGCAGATAGCCGCGTCCGAACAGACCCGCTGAGCCGATTGCGATCTTTGATTGCAGCACATGGTAACCGGCGCCGAGCGGATCGCTGGACAGGCCAAGAAACACATCGACGCGGTCGCGCTGATACGGATGCAGCACGTAATTGTACGCAAACCACGCGCCGATCGCCCCGAGGACCATGCCGCTGCCGACAATCCACCAGGAAAGGCCAGCCAAGAACATGGTGGCGAGACCTGCAAACATGATCAACATGGCCGTGCCAAGGTCGGGCTGGTGCATCACCAGCGCAACCGGTGCAATAATGGCCAGGAAGGGCGGAAGCGACCAGAGTACAGCCCCCGCGCGGCGCGGGCCAATTTGCATGTAATATTTGGCCAGCGCCAGGACGATGCCGACCTTCATGAATTCCGATGGCTGTAACGAAACCGGGCCGATCGAAAGCCAACGCGTTGCGCCCATACGCGTTTCACCAACGAACTCAACCGCAAGCAACAGCAGGAGCGCGCCGGCATAGAGCGGGTAGGAAATCGCCAGCCAGAATCGGGTGTCGAGGAACATCGCAGCCGTCACCGCAATCACCAGCAACAGCGCAAAACGCAATCCGTGCGTCATGGGCATGTCGAGGCGGGCGCCGGAATTGGCCACGGAAAAATGCATCAGCACGCCGACAATCGCGAGAGCGCACAAGAGTGTGATAATGCCCCAATTGAGACGCGAAACGCGTTCGGCGATGGTGCGCGGGCCGGGAGCAGCGCCGATGCTCATGCTTGGCTCCGCGCTGGCGGCTCGAGAGCAGCGAGGCTCGCAGGCGCACGCCGCGACGGATCGCGAAGCAGCGCCGCACGCATGATCTCGCGCGCGATGGGGCCCGCGACCGCCGAGCCTGCGCCACCGTGCTCGACGATCACGGCGCAGGCGTAGCGAGGTTCGTGCCAGGGGCCGAAACAGCAGAACAGTGCGTTGTCGCGGTAGCGCCATTCGATGGTCGAGAAATGGCGTCCGCGCGTCGCGTCTGTCAGCGCACGCACCTGCGCCGTGCCGGTTTTCCCGGCGATCTGAACCGGCTGCCAACCTGAATTTTCAGAGGTTCGCTGAACCGAGGCGCCAGTTTGCGGATCGCGCACTAATTCGAGCGCGCCGGCGCGCGTTGCGGTGCCTCCGGGTTCGTTGCACACGCCGAACATGCCATCGCGGACACGGGCGAGAAACTCAGGCTCAATGCCATCAATGATCGGCGGAGGCGTCGGCTCGCTCACCCCCGGCGCCTCGCGCACCAAACGCGGAACCACAGCGCGCCCGTTGTTGCCCAGACGCGCGGCCATTACCGCCAATTGCAGCGGCGACACTTGCAGCGCGCCCTGGCCAATGCCGTAATTCAGCGTCAAGCCTCCGGTCCAGCCTTCGTTCCGCCGCTCACGCCACGAAACCGGATCGGGCACCCAGCCGTCGAGGATGTTCGGCACGCCGACATCAAAATGCTCACCCAAACCGAATTTACGCGACACAGCTGCTATTCGGTCCGGGCCGGCCTGAAGTGCTGCCTGATAGAAGTACACGTCGCACGAATGCTTGATCGCATCGTGCAGATTGACGCGTCCGTGCCCCTCGCGGCGCCAGCAATGGAAATTGCGTCCGCCATAAGGGAAGTAGCCCGGGCAGGACACCGACCAATCATCGGACACACCTGCCTGTTTGGCCGCGATGCCGACCATCATCTTAAACGTCGAGCCAGGCGCATAAAGGCCGGTGACGGCCTTATGGAACAGCGGCTTCATTTCGTCAGTATTGAGTGCGGCGAATTCTTCGCGCCCGATGCCATTGACGAAATGGTTTGGATCAAAACCCGGCGCCGAAGCCATCGCCAACAGATCGCCGTTGACGATGTCCATGACGATCGCTGCGCCCGATTGCTGGGCGAAATTCTGCATGGCCGTGCGCTGCAATTCGTGGTCCAACGTCAGCACGACGCCTGAACCGCGCACCGGATCGCGCCGCTCGTTGGGATCCTCGCCCATTTCCACGCCGCGCGCGTTGACGATCACTTTGCGCCAACCGGCCTGGCCGTGCAGCGTATCTTCCAGTTTCGATTCCAGCCCGCCCTTCCCGACTCGGACGTGCGGGTTGCGCAAATACATCGCCCGGCTCGCGCCTTCGCCTTCAGTCTGAATTGCGGTGTCTATGTCGCGTTGCGTTGGCTTCGCCACGTAGCCTATCGGGTGAGCGTAGACGATGTCGTACGGATAAGCGCGCACGTCGGCGGAGCCGGCGATAACGCCACGCAGCTCGGGCAGCCGCACATTGACGGCATTGAACTCCTCCCAGGTCAGACCTTCGCAGATCGGCATCGGCTCTCCGCGCGGTCCGCCTTCAACTCTCACCTTCGCACGCCGCGCCCATACCGGGCTGAGCCCAAGAATTTGGCCGACGCGCGCAATCGCCGCTTCGATATCCTCGACATCGTCGCGCACGATAGAGACCTGATAATCCTTGCTGGTCTGAGCCAGAACCACGCCGAAGCGATCGTAGATCACGCCACGGGGCGGTGCGACAATGCGGGTGTCGAAGCGGTTCTCGTCGGCGGCGTTTGAATATTCCTGACTAAACAGATTGGTCGCCTGCAGGTGCGCCATGCGCGTAATCACCGCGCCGATAGCGCCAACGCCCACAAACGACATCAACGCCGCTCGACGCGAGAAAATGACGTTCACGTCGCGCTTAGGCAGCGTTGATCCGACTTTCTTTCCTCGTTTCATCGCCGCGCCCCAGTGCGAAAGCGGGTGACCTCGCCCATGTAGAGCGGACGAACTAACGGGAACAACAGCGCGGTAATTGCAGCCGCCTCGGCGTACAGGCGAACCGACGCGCCGCTGCCAATGGCGATCGGCGCCAGCAACCAAGCGACCCCGATTGTCGCAGCGGCAGTGAGTGCAAATCCTCCCCACAGCGGCAACAGATTTGGCGCCGACATCGCAACGGCAGCAACCCGCCCCGCAAGGTAAGCTGAAAGGTAGAGCGTCACGAACAATCCATAAGGGCCCCCGGCGAGCTGATCGTGCAACAAGCCCAGCCCAGCCAGCAGCACAGGTGACTGCCAGCCGCTTTTGTCTTCAGCCGCCCACCCATACGCCGCCCACAGCGCCGCCAGCGGAAGCGGCGGCTGCGCAAACAATGGACCGAGCGGCAATGCAGGCAGGGTCACGCTCGCGAGCGCAAGAGCAAAGCCCCATCCCCGCAACACAGCGCGGCTGAGAGGCTCGTTCATTGCGGCGGTCCCGTCGGCGCAGGCGTTTCCGCCGGCGTCGGGGCAGTTTGCGCAGGCGCCGTGGTTTGAGCTTCCACCACGCGTCTTGGGCGGGGTTGCGGCGGCGGGCTTGGTTCGGTCGGCGCAGCAGGAGTGATTTCACGCCCAATGGCTGATACCGACGAAGTCGAAGCTAGAGGGGGGCCTTGTCCGGCTACCTCGGTCGCTTCCGGCGCTTCAACGCCCACAAAGGGGATGATGCGCACGAAGTCGATTGGGCGCTGCGCCGCCGACAGCGATACCCGCCATTCGCCGTTGGCGCTGCCGCGCGCAATCCCAACCAGCACACCGCGCGGAAACAAGCCGCCTTCGCCAGATGTTATGACGCGTTCGCCTTCGCGCAGATTTTGCGCCCCCACGATGTAATCGAGCCGCGGCGGCTGCACTTGGTAGGGTTGCGTAATCAGTTCGGGCGCATGTGTCGCCTGGCCCGCAAGCACGGCGCGCACGCGCGAGGCTTCCCCCATCACTGGAATGCGCGAAGTGTAATCGTCCAACATCAGCACGCGCGAGGAGCGGCGCCCCACCGAGACCACGCGGCCCACAAGGCCGTTCTCATTCAGCACAATATATCCCACGCGCACGCCGTGGTCTGCGCCCGCGTTCGCCACCAAAGTACGCGTGAACGGCCCGCCGGAATCAAGCACCAATTGCGCCGCGATCGCGCTCTCAACGTCCGCGCCTTCGCCAAACGCATTCTCCGGCATGCGCAGTAGCGCTTCGTAACGGGCGTTGCGCTCGGCCAGTCGGCCGGCGAGCTCTTTCCACGTCTGCAACTCGCGGTTTTCGCGCTCGAGCTCCTGGACGCGCGCGCTCGCGTCCCACATCGACGTCAAGCGCTGGATGAAATTTTCGCCTGCCCTAGCCGGCCCCGTCGCGACGCGTCCTGCCGACGCCGCGCCGTCGTCTCCCGCGCCTACGATGCTCGGCGAACGACCGGAATTGGTGAGCACCAGCGCCACAGCGCCGACGCCGAGGAACACCGCGAGGATGATTCCAGGAGGAAACCGCTTCCCCGCGCCGGCGCGCCGCACAGTGCTTCTGCGTTTGGCCAATTGGCGACGCCCTTCTTTCCCGCGCGCCTATACTTCCTCGGTGAGCAATCGGCGCGCTTCCGAAGAGTTTATGGTGTCGAGCGCGATTCCGCAGCCCTTGACCACACAACGCAGCGGATCGTCAGCCACCGAAACGCGGATCGAAATCCGCTCCTGCAGCACCGTATCCAGATTTCGCAGCAATGCGCCCCCGCCGGTCATCATCAGGCCATGATCGAAGATGTCGGCCGCGAGTTCCGGCGGCATCTGCTCGAACGCCTGGCGAACCGCGTCGACGATGCGGGTCACCGGCTCGGAGAGCGCTTCCGCCACCATGGCTTCGGTGACGGTAATCTCTTTCGGCACACCGGAGAGATTGTCGCGCCCCTTGATGGGCATGGCCAAGCCCTGGCCAGTGTCGGGGGCCTTGGCGGTGCCGATTTCTTTCTTGATCCGCTCCGCGGTCGAATCGCCGATCATCAAGTTTTCGTGGCGCCGGAGATATTGGATGATCGCCTCGTCCATCTTGTCGCCGGCCTCGCGGAGGCTTCGCGACCAGACCAGACCGCCCAGCGAAAGCACGGCGATCTCAGTCGTTCCGCCGCCGATATCAACGACCATGCACCCGGATGGATCGTCAATCTGCAACCCAGCCCCAAGCGCGGCGGCCACCGGCTCCTCGATCAGCTTCACCCGCCGCGCGCCAGAGGCCTGGGCGCTTTCCAGGATGGTGCGCCGTTCCACTGGGGTCGCTCCAGTCGGCACGCAAATGACGATTTGAGGTGAAATCAACGCCGGGCGCGGAAGAACCTTGCGTATGAATTGTTTGATCATTTCCTCCGCGACGTCGAAATCGGCGATAACGCCGTCTCGCAACGGGCGGATCACTTCCATGTTGCGGTGGGTCTTGCCGAGCATGGTTTTGGCTTCCGCACCAACGGCGTAGACCACCTTGCGGCCGCCTTCGTTGACGTAGGCCACCACTGAAGGCTCATCCAGGACAATGCCGCGGCCCTTCACATGGATAAGCGTGTTCGCGGTGCCCAAATCGATCGCCAGATCGGGCGCCACCAGACCGAACATATTGCCGAACATGCCCTGCAGAACCTCACAATGGGGGCCGAATCGCGACCTCTAGCCGGACTTAACGCGGCAAGCTTAACTAATCCTCAGCCATGGCAAATTCAGGCGATGGGCGTGCGCGCCAAACTGGACGCAATGCCGCCAACCGCCCCCGTCGCCGACCGAACAGGACTTGCCGCGCGCGCGGACGGGATGCAAGGCCTGGGCCGCAGCCGATTGGCAGCCCGCTGCAACGCTGGGTTTGCACCCTTGCCCCGCGCGCGTCGGCGCCTGATTATCCCGCTGACGGGCTGGATGACGGGGAATTGCTTGATTGCTCGGGTATTAAGAGGGCTTGCGGCGGTTGTCGTCCTGGCGCTGGCCGGTCCCGCGGCAGCGCAGACGAGCGTCGACGATTCCGAGCGCGGGATCGTTCGCGTCGTTGTCATCCTGGAAACCCCTGAAGGGCGTTCGCTTTACGGCTCAGGGTCGGGCTTTGTCGTCGCCCCTAATCTAGTGGTGACGGCTGCGCACGTCGTGCAGCCGGCGCGCCAGCGCGCGGAGTTCGGCCTCGCGATCGTCCCGCCCGAAGGAGACGGCCTGGTGCCGGCGCGGATCATCCGGTTTTCGCCATCGCAAGAATTCGCGCTGCTCGAGTTCCGCGGCCCTGACTTGCCGGCGCTGACCATCTCAACTGTGGAGCCAAAAGCGGGTGATGGCGTGGTGGCGCTTGGTTATCCCGATGTGGATTACCAAGGAGCGACCGGCGCCGACCTGCTTCGCCCGACCCCTGCCTCGCGCACATCAGGCCAGATATCTTCGTTGCGTGATCGCGCGCCGACCCGCGACCCAATCCCCACCATCAACCATCAGGCGGTGATCTCCTCGGGATCCTCAGGAGGGCCGCTGCTGGATGAATGTGGCCGCGTCATCGGCGTCAACACCTGGCATGTCTCCGGCGCCGACACGCGCGAGACGCGCGGTGTCTCCACTCGCGCGGCCTCGCTCCTGCAATTTCTCGATGAAGCGGGCGTGACGCCCACGCTGAGTGATGATCGCTGCCTTTCCTTCGCCGAGCGGGTCGAGGCCGACCGCAGCGCCACAATCCAGGCCCTGCAAACCCAGAATCAAAGTCTGGCCGCCAAATTAGAAGCCGCTGATCGGCTTACCCGCATCGCACTGGTAATCCTGATCGGCGGCACGCTGGCGCTGTTTGTCGCCGTGTGCGTGTTGGGCGCCATCGTGCTGAGCCGCAGGCGAGGCCAAAACGGCGAGCAGCACGCACACGATGCGGCAAGCCACCACCACGCCACCGCCCCGGACCACGCTCACCAAACGCCCCCTGACACGCACCACCAAGAGCACACGCGCCGCCGCCGGGTTGGCGTTATCGCCATCGTCGGTGGAGCGGCTGCGGCCGTCGCGCTTGTTGTAGGCGCCAGCGTGCTGCTGCTTAACGGCCGCAACCAGAACAACGCCCAGCCACAGGCGTCTTCGGCCTTTTCCGGCGCAATCGCGTGTACCCTCGATCGCGAACGCAGCGTCGGTTCGCAGGGCGTGTCCGACATGAGTTTTACCGCCTCAGGCGAACTCTGCGTCAACGAACGCACGCTTTACGCACGCGTCGGCGAGAGCAAACAATTTCGCCGCGCCATTGTGCTGGGCGAAGCGCGCGCGCTTGACGTACTGACCATCGACACCGCCACCGGCGAGTTCCGCCGCGAGCGCTATCCGCTCGACGACGAAGCGTTCGCCGCCGCCAATGAGGCAGTTGCGGCCTCGGGCGCAGGACGCGGTTGCGACGGCGACCCCAGCGCAGTCGCGCACCGCAACGAAGCGATTACGCCGTTCGCGCAGGGCGAGCCGAGCCAACGCCTGATCTGGCGCTGCGAGGCGCGGAACTAGAGCCTAGAGACAAGCGCCTAACCCGCCGGCGCCACGCGCCATACGATATCGCCGACATCGTCGGCGACCAGCAGCGCTCCTGTTGCATCCGAGGCGACGCCCACCGGCCGACCCTGCGCGTCACCGCGCTCGTTGAGAAAGCCAGTCAGGAAATCCTCCGGCGCGCCAGAAGGCGCGCCATTCGCGAAAGGCACAAAGATCACCTTGTAGCCGGCGGGCTCGCTTCTGTTCCATGAGCCGTGCTGGCCTACAAACACGCCGCCGCGATATCGCTCCGGCAACGCCGCGCCGCGATAAAAGTGCAGACCAAGCGAAGCAGTGTGCGCACCAAGCGCATAGTCCGGCGCGATTGGTTGCTGCAGGCGCACGTTCTCTGGGATGGCGACCCGCTCGTCGCGGTTCTCGCCATAATAATAATAGGGCCAGCCGTAAAAGCCGCCATCGCGCACACTGGTCATGTAATCGGGAACCAGGTTGTCGCCCAACATGTCGCGCTCATTGACCGCAACCCAAAGCGCGCCACTTCCCGGCGCCCAATCCATGCCGACCGGATTGCGCAAGCCTGAGGCAAACACGCGAGCCTCCGATCCGTCTGGACTAAGCTCCCATATCGCCGCGCGCCCCTCCTCGGCCTCCAAGCCCTCATCAGCGATGTTGGATGCCGAGCCCACCGCCACATACAGCTTTGAGCCGTCGGCATTGGCCACCAGGCTGCGGGTCCAATGGCCGTTGTCCCCTTCGCGATAAGGCAGTTGCAACACTACTTCGCCCGCGCCCTCGATACGCACCGCGCCCGTCATGTAACGAAAACGCAATACGGCGTCGGTGTTGGCCACATAAAGCGCGTCGCCGACCAGCGCCATGCCGAAGGGTTGATTGAGATTCTCCGCGAACACATGGCGCTCGTCGACGTCGCCGTCCTGGTCGCGATCACGCAGAAGCGTGATGCGGTTGGCGCTCTCGGCGAGCGCGCCCGCGTTGCGCTGCACGCTATTGCGGATCCAGCCGACCACCCCGCCGCCGCGCGAGGGCAACGTTGAACTCTCAGCCACCAGCACGTCGTGGTTTGGCAAGACATAAATCCAGCGCGGATGCTGCAGATTTTCCGCATAGCGGGAAACAACCATCCCATCGGGCGCTCGCGGCGCGGCGCCCGCCGGCCAGCCCACCGCCTTTGCTGTGTTGATGGTCGGCAGCAAGCCGCCATTCGGCGAAGGAAGCTGCGGATCTGCGCCGTAACCCTGGTCAGCGGGAGGCTTGCTCCCGCACGCGGCGAGTAGGAGTGAAAAGACGAGAATTGTCATCCTCATGGTGCGTTCCATTCCCAACCGATGACGGAGCTTTTGGCGCTACACCCATGCCCGCCCGACGCTATTCCGCCGCGTTGTCTTTGGCGCCATCCGGCCGACGCACCCAGCGGCGGATTACAAGCGTCACCAACAACCAAAGCACGATGGCCACGCCGCCCGCGAGCGCCGCCGAACCAATATTGCCCTCGATCGCGTCCATGATGCCATCGCCAGCGAAGGCGATGATAGCGGTCTTTGGCAACACGCCAAGCGCAAGCCCCGCGATGTAGGCCCAGAAATTGGCTCGCGCGGCGCCAAACGCGGTGTTCACGACGATGAACGGCGCGGTTGGGAGATTGCGCACGACCAGGCTCGCAAGAAAAGTGTTCTTGCCCATGAAGCGGGTGAAACGCCCGCCGGTAGCGCCGCTGAGGCGCTTGCGCGTGTGCACTCCAACCAGCCGGCCGGTAAAATAAGTGACGACCCCAGAGACAATGGTCGCGGCCCACGCATACCAAAAGCCAACCTCTGGCCCGAACGCCACAGTGCAGGCGGCGATTAGGATGAATTGCGGGGCGCCGACATAGGCAGTGAGCGTGAACACCAGAATGGTGACCGGCAGCCCAAGATAGGTGCGCCGCGCTTCACCGAACGCGCCTTTAACGAGTGCCTCGACCTGATCGCCATAATAGAGCCGCCCGACCACCAGCACGGCCGCCGCAACCACGACCATGGCGAGCGCTATCGCCAGAGCCCGCCAGGCCCTGGAATCCATATTGTTGGCGAAATCCTTGACCTGACCCCAAAGCCCGGGCGGCGGCGAACTGGGATCGGTTGGGCTGCTCATGCGCCCTGGCAATCGCCCGTGGCAGGGCCGCGGTCAAGCCGCAGCACTGATGGCTCCTCAAGCTTGCGACTTTTGCCCCATTGAGAGCCCAAACCAGCGCCGCAATTGCGCGCCATGGGCTTTCGCGTCGTGACCGGCCTTGGGGATCTCGACGTCGTTCATCCGGGGCTTGAGCCCGTGGATGAGGTCCTCCTCGACCCGGCGGCGGTCGATTTCGTCCCGGATCGGTTCGGACACGTGGCGCTCTGTGGCGCCATAATACCAGAACGCCCGCGGCCACTTCTCATGACCGAGCAGGCGTGAACGGAGGTCGTGCGCCTTGCCTACATAAAGCGGCTCGAGAATGAACACCCAGCGGCGGCGGACAAAGATGTAGATGCCGCCCACGCCCTCAGGCGGCAGCCCACTTTTGGTCAGCACGCTTTTGAACCGATAGCGGGTCCCGCTTTCGCCTCGCCATGTATGGGCGCCAAACAAGAACATCGGGCTTTGCTCCGCGTCTGCGAGAATCGCGCGCCGACGAGGTTGCGCGTCTGCGTCGCCGGGCGCAATTTCCTCGCCATGAGTTTACACACCCTTTCGCTTACGCAACGGCGCGCCGACCCCGAGGGATTCGCTCAAGCCATGGGCGAAAGCTACGCGCGCTACGGCTTTGCGATCGTCGCCGACCATGGCTTGGACGCAACGATGATTGCACGTGCGCATAAAGCTGTGAAAGCGTTCTTTGCGCTGCCCGAAGCGGCCAAGCGGCGCTACCACATACCCGGCGGCGGCGGGCAGCGCGGCTATGTTCCGTTTGGTGTCGAGGCGGCGAAGGGCGCCGACAAGGTCGACCTCAAGGAATTCTGGCACGTCGGTCGCGAACTGCCGCCAGAACACAGGTACCCGCAGACCATGCCCGCGAATTTGTGGCCCGAGGAATTGCCTGATTTCCGACCACGACTTTACGCACTCTACCAAGCACTCGATGCGCTTGGCCTCGATCTGCTGCGCTCGATAGCGCGCTTTCTCGGTCAGCGCGACGACTTCTTCGACGCTGCCGTACGAGAGGGCAATTCAATCCTGCGCCTGTTGCACTATCCCCCGCTCCCCGCAAACCCCGATGGCGTACGCGCCGAGGCGCATGAGGACATCAACGCCATAACACTCCTGCTCGGCGCAGAGGAAGTGGGACTGCAATTGCTGACGCGCGAGGGGGCGTGGATCGAAGTCAATCCGCCTGAAGGCGCACTCGTCGTCAACATTGGCGACATGTTGCAGCGCCTGACCAACCACAAACTCCCCTCGACCACCCACCGCGTGCGCAATCCAAGCGCAGAGCGCGCGCACCTGCCCCGCTACTCGATCCCGTTTTTCCTGCATTTTGCGCCGGACTATCTGATCGAAACGCTGCCTGCGTGCATCGATGCTGAGCATCCAAACCGCTATCCTGTGTCGATCACAGCGCAGGATTATTTGCTGGAGCGGCTGCGGGAAATCAGGTTGGCGTGAGCGTCAAGGTCAGCACGACCGGCCTCGCATGCTAGCCGTCGCCATGCTATGGTGCGCCTATGAATGCTCCGGTTCTCGCCTCGCAATGGCCGCAGGCCAAATTCACCGTCGCCCAGATCTGGGCGCTGATCGAGAAGGGCGTGGCCAGTCCGGACGCTAGGTTCGAGCTGCTTGATGGGGAAGTCAGGGACAAGTCGCCCAAAGGTCCGCTGCACGAGGATGTGCGCCTCGCCGTGATGAAATGGCTGGCAACCAGCATCCACCCGCATTTCTCCTTCCTCGCAGAGACGACGCTCTACCTCGACGCGAAAACCTTCGTCGAACCCGACTACGTGGTGTTCGCCTCGGCACTGGCGATCAAGGATCTAACTCCGGACAAGGTGGTGCTCGCTATCGAGGTCGGCCACGATTCTTGGTCTTACGACATCAGCGAAAAAGCGCAGCGTTACGCCAATCACGGCGTCCAGGAATATTGGGCCATCCATGCGCCGTCACGGCTGACGCGTGTGCATCGCCGCGCGAGCGGGGCTGGCTGGGCCGATGTGTCGGAACACGCCGTGGGCGCAGCGCTTACGCCGTTGTGCGCGCCGGGCGCGGCGCTGGTGTTGATGAGCGCGTGACCCCAGCCGAAATCCTCGCCTTCTGGACCGCCGCCGGTCCCTCCGCCTGGTTCAAGAAGGACCCCGCCTTCGACGACGCCTTACGCACCCGCTTCGAAGCCGCCCATCACGCCGCCTCGCGAGGCGAGTTCGCATCCTGGGGGGATAGCGCCGAAGGCGCGCTAGCGCTCGTCCTTCTGCTCGACCAGATTCCGCGCAACATCTATCGCAACTCGGCGCATGCGTTTGCGACCGACCCGCTGGCGCAGGCGCTTGCCGACCGTGCGGTGAACGCAGGCCACGACCGCGCCATTGCGATGCCGCTGCGCATCTTCTTCTATTTGCCGTTCGAGCATGCGGAGAATATCGCATTGCAGGCGCGCTGCGTGGCGCTGATGGAAAAAACCGGCGATGCGGATTTCCTGAAATACGCCCTACTGCACCGCGACATCATCGCCCGCTTCGGTCGCTTTCCGCACCGCAACATTGCGTTGGGGCGCACGAGTACGGCGGAAGAGCTGGCGTTTCTCGCTTCGGGGGGATTTGCGGGGTGAGGCAACGCGGCGGAAAAACCGCTGCGATCACTCAACGCCCGCATCTACCGCAAAGCGCCAATTGCCATCCAGATCGCGCGTCCACACAGAAACATAACGCCCCGGCGTACGCGCACCATCAGCAGCGACGAAAACAGAATCGCCCCAGGTCCAGCCCATGTCGCCACGCGCCGAGACACGCCCCGCATGAGGCGTCCACTCAAGCCGCGCGCCCTCCGGCCACGTGGCGAAACGCTGCGTCACACCCGCGCGCCCGGAGACGATATTCTCACGTGTCAACATCAACGCATCCTCGGCTGCATAAGCCTGAAACGCCGCCGGCACGCCGTCGCTGGCGGCCTTGGCGGCGAAGGCGCGGTCGGCGTCCAGCAATTCGTTGAGCGCGGCGGCAGCCAATTCCTCTTCTGTGCGCGAACCCGCAAGCGCCGACAGGCGCAACACCAGCCGCCCGACGACGTCGGCATCGGAAAGGCACGCGCGGGTCAAGCTTGTTGAACGACCACCAACCAGAATTTCCACAAACGCTTGCTCACCCGCCGAGCAGACCTCGTCGCTCCCCGCCGAAGCGCCCGCGACACCCGATGCCGAACGCGCAAGGTTTGCGATCTCTTCGCGTTGGGCTGGCGTGAGCGCACTTACGCGCGGCGCATCCGAGCCCCACAGCCACCAGCCGATATTGGGATGGCCGGTGAAGCGGCGCAGCGAAAGCTGCGCGGTCTGCCCGCGCAAATCGTAGCGGATCACGCGCGCGACGCCCCCGCGCGGCGGCGCAATGGTTGCCCGCACGGACGCGTCGATCCCCGGGGCGCCAAGGATGGCGCGTCCACCGGTGGTCGGGATGATGTCAGACGCGAGTAAAGCTTGGGCCCATGGCGGCGCGCGCAAACTCAGGTTTTGCGCAGCCGCTGTTCCCGCCAGCGCAAGTGCAAGCGCAAGCAGCGCTATCAGCTTTCGTGTCATCTCAGCCTCGCCTTCTGAGCGGATGCGCGCACGCGGCGTCAGTTCCGCTGAAACGGATAAAAGTCGGATCCCAAGGGCAGGATGCGGCTCAGCGCGTCGAGCGCGGCCTGGGTCTCGCCCACCAAAGCGGGGTCGGCAAGATCGCCAGGCGCCAATTCTTCCCGGTAGTGCGCCCTAATCCAGCTCTCGAGTTTGGCGGCGAGTGCGTCGTCCAGAAAAAATCCCGCCGCCGCCGCTGCACGCTCCTGCGTGTTCATGACAATCCGCAGGCGCAAGCACGCGGGCCCGCCCCCATTGCGCATACTTTCGCGCACTTCGACAAATTCAAACGCGCTGATGGCGGCGCCTGGCGCATCTTTCATCTCACGCACGAAATCGGCGGCGCGGTTGTTTTCGCGCACCTCGGTTGGTGCGACGAGCGTCAACGACGACGCTCCCGGCAATCGCACCAGCTGCGAGTTGAACAAATAGGACGAGACCGCGTCCTCCAAACCGACGCGTTCGCGCGGAACCTCCACAAACACCGGCTCGAACAAGCCCTTCGCAGCCGCACGGATCTCGGAATAGAGCGCTGCCTTATCGGCGAAGGCGTCTTCGTGGTGGAACAGGACGTGTTCGTGCGCTACCGCCACGACATCGTTGTGGAAAGCCCCCGCGTCGATCGCCGCGCTGGACTGGCGTGCGTACACCGTACGCGCCTCCGCCAGCCGATGGCGGCGCGCAAGCGCGCGGCACGCTTCCAGGGTCTGGCGCGCCGGGAAACCCGATCGCGGCTCTCCCGCCTGGCGACCATAGACAAGAATTTCGACGCCTGGCGCGCCCGCGCTCGCGGCCATGCGCATGTGATTGGCCGCGCCCTCGTCCGACAGCGCATCATGCGCCAAGAGCGCCGGATGCACTGCAAAGCGTGCATCATCGGGCAGCAATTTAAGCAATGTACGCTCTGTTTGCTCTGCTTCCAATATCCGGTGGAGCATGGTTTGCAGACTGGCGACGCTCGCATGCAACCTGCCGTCGCTGCAATCGGCGCTGGGGGAAATGGTTGCCGCATTCGCCGCCCACATCGCCGAGGAAGCCAAGGCCGCGCGCGCCATGGTTTGCTCCTCGCGCCAAGCACGCTCCCACACGCGCGCATCCGTGCCGCTGAATCCGAGCGTGCGCAGCCAAGCAATGCTCGGCCGTTCGTGCGGGGGCAGCACGCCTTGACTCAATCCAAGCGCGCGCAGGCGCTGCATCTTGGCGAGCCCCTGCAGCGCGGCCTCTCGCGGACGCGCCACCATGTTGGCGTTACGGAGCGAGGCAAGATTGCCCTCCGAGAGCCCGGCATAATTGTGCGTCGGCCCGACGAGCCCGTCGAAATTGATCTCCTCCGCACTCATGCCGGTATGCCCGGAGCGGGGATCGCCTGCGCTTTCTCCGCGATCTGCGAGGCGATGGGATAGGCGACGTAATCGGCCGCGTAATAGGCGCTTGGCCTCAGTGAACCCGAAAGACCCGGCCCGCCAAACGGCATCGCGCCCGACGCGCCGGTGGTGGGCCGGTTCCAGTTCAACACGCCTGCGCGCAACTCCTGCCTCACCCGCGCCCATAGCGTCGCATCGTCGCTGATCAAGCCGCCCGCGAGCCCGAAGCGGGTGGCGTTGGCGACGTCGAGCGCGTGGTCGAAATCGGTAACGCGATAAAGTTGCAGCACCGGGCCGAACAATTCCTCGTCCGGCGGCGAAAGCCCGGTTACCTCGATCAACGCCGGATATACAAACGCGCCCTCACGTTTGACGGCAACGAGCGACTTGGCGCCCATGGCGATGAGGCCTTGTTCGAACATGAGCGCGCGCTCGGCCGATGCCGCGTTCACCAGCGGACCCATGAAGGGCTCGGGCGTCTCGGTGGAGCCGCCGACGCCGATGCGCGGCAACAACGCGATCAGCGCCGCCACGATGTCGTCGCCCGCTGCGCCTTCTGGCACAATCAAGCGCCGCGCGCAGGAGCAGCGCTGCCCGCTGGTCGCGAAGGCGGAATGAATGATGAGATTGGCCGCCGCGTGCGCGTCGACCGGTGGCCACGCGATTAACGGATTGTTGCCGCCGAGTTCGAGCGCCAGCAGAACATCGGGGCGCCCCGCGAACTTCCGGTGTATCAGCGCTCCTGTATTGGCCGAGCCGGTGAACAGCACGCCGGCAAGTCCATGCGCATCCAGCAGCGCCGCACCTGTATCGCGCCCGCCCTGCAGCAGGTTAAGCACGCCGGCAGGCAAGCCTGCCTCTTCCCACGTTTCGACCATCAAGGCACCGACGCCGGGGGTCAGTTCGCTCGGTTTGAACAGCACGCAATTGCCTGCGAGCAACGCCGGCACGATGTGTCCGTTGGGCAGGTGGCCAGGAAAATTGAACGGCCCGAACACTGCGAGCACCCCGTGCGCAGCGTGCGAGAGGGTCATGGCGCCGAATGCGGCTGGTTCCTCCCGCGCGCCCGCCCGCTCCGCTTGGGCGCGGATCGACAATTCGATTTTGCCAATCATGGCTTGGACTTCGCCCTTGGAATCCCAAAGCGCCTTGCCCATTTCGCGGCTAATCAGGTTGGCGAGCTCGCCGCCGCGCGCTTCGATCGCTTTCGCGAATGCACGCACCACGGCGATGCGCTCTAGAAGCAGTCGTCGTGACCAGACGGGGAACGCCAGTCGCGCTGCGGCCATGGCTTCGGCTACGTCGTCCTCGCTGGCGGCGCGCCCCTCCCAGACTTTATCGCCGGTCGCAGGATCATAGGAAGCGAACGCCTCGCCGGCGCCGGCCTGCCACTTGCCGTCCATGTAGAGTTCAGTGCGCATCGCCCACCCACACCAAAACCTCCGCACCCGCATCGAGGCGGAGTGCACTCAATACCTCTGGGGTAACGCCAGCGGCGCCGTCTTGCATCTGCACGCGACCGGAGACGCAGCGAAAATCTCGCAACGAATCCACCGCGATCAACCCTCGCTTGCCGGCGTTTGGGTCCGCGGCGATCGCGAGCGGGACGCGCCTTGACTCGCGCAGAGTGCGGATGTGATCGCGCTTGACGCTCATCAACGGGCCGCCATCGAAGATGTCGATCACGTTGGAGAAGCTGAACCCTTCCCATTCGAGCAATTTGCGCGCGCCCTCGCCATCCCTATGGCACTGGCCGATTACGGCGCGAGCCGCTTCTGGAAGCAAGTCGACATAAATGGGATGTTGGGGCGTTAGATCGAGAATAAACTGATTGTCGGTGATGGCGCTCAATTTGTCGGCCTCGGAGAAATCCATGCGGAAGAAATGCCGCCCCAAAGCCTCCCAAAATGGCGACACGCCCTCGGTCGAAACGACACCGCGCAGTTCTGACACCACTTGATCGCGGAAGCGGCGCGGCGCGCTCGCCATCAGCATGTAGCGACTCTGCGCCACCATGCGCCCGACGCCGTTCGCCCGATGCTCGGGGCGCACGAAAAGCGAGCCCACCTCAGAGCAGCCAGTGAAATCGTTGACCCCGACAAGCACGCGCATGTCGAATCGACGGCTCACCACCGGCGACGATTGCGCCTCAGTGATGATGCGAAAATTGAAGAAAGGCGGCGTCTCGCCGATGCTCGCCTTGACCCCGCAGCAGCCAGCGAGCGCACCCGTTTCGACGTGCTCCAGCGCCAGGAAATAACGCTCGGCGCCGGGCTCTACGGCGCCAGAGGAAAAACTCTGAGCGACGTGGTCGAGCCTCGCCGCCATCGCCTTGTCATCGAGCATCAGGCTGGTAAAGCCCGCGCCGGCGATCTCGCGCAATTGCAGGAAACCCTCAAAGTCCGCCGGGCCTGCGGCGCGAATGACGTAACTACTCATTGACGCAGGCTCGAAACGTCGAAGGCGCCGCGCTCAATGCCCGTCAGCAGCAGCAAAGAGAGTTTAGCGCGCTCCGCAAAGCTCGAAGCGAGCGCAAATTCTTCGTCGCTGTGCAGCCCGCCGCCGCAGGGCCCGAGCGTGTCGATGTTGGGACAGCCGGCGGCGGCGAGATTGTTGCCCTCGCACACGCCGCCCGAGGCCTGGAATTTGAGGTCGAGCCCGAGCACGGCGCCTGCCTGGCGCGTCCAATCCACCATGGTGCGTTGCGACTCATTGAGCGGCTTGGGCGGACGCGCGAACCCCCCGTGCAGAACAGCACTCACGCCATCGCGTCTGCCGGCGGCGGCGGCGATTTGCGCAATCTCTGCTTCCGCCCACGCGACGCTCTCGGTGTCGGGCGCGCGCGCGTTGAAACGCAGCACGGCGCGTTCCGGCACCACGTTGGACGGGCCGCCGCCATCGACCGCACCGACATTAAAAGTCACGCCCTCTTGTTTGCCATTCAGCGCATCGAGGGCAAGCGCCGCTTCCGCGGCCGCCAGTACGGCGCTGCGCCCATCGGCGAACGCGCGGCCGACGTGCGCTGCACGACCCTTGAGCGCCAAACTGAAATTGCCGGAGCCCTTGCGCGCATCCACCAGCGCACCGCTGGCCATTGCCGGCTCATAGGTCATGCCGAGATGCGCACGCGCACCCAACTCAGCCAACAGCGCCGCGCTCGCCGGCGAACCGATCTCTTCGTCCGGGCTCAACAGCACATCGTAGCCTACGCGCTTTTCTCCCGGCAGCATCTCAAAGGCGCGCAGCGCCGCGAGCATGACGCAGAGCCCGCCCTTCATGTCGGCGACGCCTGGGCCGCGTAACAGATCGCCCTCGCGCCAAGGCGTTTGAAATGGATGCGACGCTGGGAACACCGTGTCGTAATGGCCGGTCAACGCCACTTGGACCGGGGCCTCTGGCCGCACGCGGATGCGCAATGACGCGCCGTGTTCTACCGGAGAGACTTCCCCGTCGGCGCGCACGCGCTGCGATGGCGCCAACTCGATGGCTTCAACCGCGCCGGGCAGCGCTGAGTAGGCATCCGCTAAGATCGAACGCATTCGGGCGAGACCGGAGAGTTCGTAAGAACCGCTATTCACCGCCGCCCAAGCCAGGGTGGTCTCGATCAAGCTCGCTCCCTCGCCGTCAAGGCGCTCAAGCACGGGGTCAAGGCCGGCGCGCCAGGCGGCGGGCGTTGCGCTTCCAGTCGAAATGGGCGGCATGGCGTGGGGTTAGCTGACCGACGCGCTGAGGTCCACCCCGCGCGCCAAACGCGCGGCCCGCAACCGGCGCAATCCGGGCGGCGCCACCTCCCAAACGCAAAATGGGCCCGGCTTTTGGCCGGGCCCATCGCATTTAGACTAACGCCGTACGATCAACGGAAAGTGATCGTCACGTTCGAACGCCGATTTAGCGGCTCGCGCACGCCATCGCGGGTCGCCCGGGCGAGGTTGGCCTCGCCGCGCGCTTCCGTGCGGACCGCGCCAGCAGCGATGCCGCGCGAAACCAGTGCATCACGCACGACCGACGCACGACGCTCGGAAAGAGCGTTGTTGTAGGTCGGCGAGCCGGAGGTGTCGGTGTTGCCGACAACCACGACACCGGAGATGTTGCACTGACGCGCACGCGCCACTGCGGAGTCGATCGTCGCCAAGGCGTCCGCGTTGAGGTTCGAGCGATCCCACTCGAAATACACCACGAAATCCGACGTCGGGCACGCAGCCGCCGGAGGCGGCGGGGGCGGCGCCGGCGGAGGCGGCGGCGCAGGTGGGGGCGGCGGAGGTGGCGGAGGCGCGGCGGCTGCGAATTGGTAACGCAGACCGACGGTGACCGCCTGATGCTCGTAATCGGCGTCCAGCTCGGGAGGCGGACCACCAATGGTAGTGTAGGTGCCGCCCGGCGCCGTGAAGTAACGATAGCCAACGTCGAGAGCGAGATTGTCACTCAACGAAGCCGCGAAACCGACCATGCCTTGATAGGCCAGCATTGTGTCTTGGTCGTCGATGCCAAAGCCAAAGCTGTCGATCGCATAGCCGTTGATGCGGGCGGCGCCGACGCCAACGCCGACATACGGCTCAATGCTGCCGCCACGGTTGAAATCATAGAACAAATTGGCCATCGCCGACCAGGCGTGCACGTCGCCATCGACGATATCCAAGGGCCCACCCACCTCCATTTGGTTGAAGCGGTGCCCGAGCTCGCCTTCTAGCCGGAACCCGTTGCTAAAAGCATAGCCAAGGCCAAGATGCTGGGTCCAATCGGTATCGAGCCCGATCGACGACCCGCCATCCGGTTCTACCTGACCGTCGAGCGCCCAACCCACGTCGGCCCGGCCGTACCAGCCCTCCGTGGCGCTGGCGACGCCAGCACTGCCTGTCAACAAGGCCGCCAGGGCCATGGTTTTGGTGATGCGCGATTTCATGTTCACCCCTCTCAAGTGACTTTCCCCTGCGTTCAAACGAGCTGAAACACCCATTCAAATGCAAACAACCAAACCGCCAGCGCCGCAAATCACGGAAGCCGACTCCCTGGCCAATAATGGACGCAATCTTGGCGCCCGGAATTAACAAAGTCCACCTAGGTCCGCCGCCAATCCAGCTTTTTTCCTGCGATCGTGAGTTTTTTGTCGCCATTACAAAAAGTTGAGGGGCCGCGCCATCCTTGCGCGGCCCCTGCGTCCCCCGTGGCAGCCCCAAAAACACCGGATTAGTCAATTTCGACCGCGCCGCGCCCCGCTAATGGTTCGCTGAGGAGCCTACCCCCGCGCCCAGCTGTGAACACCTGTCGGACGCACCTCCGGGCCGCATTTTCGCCTGATTGTTGCCGAGCCGTCACATGAGGCAGCCTTAGAACTCGAGGGGCTTTGGCGGGAAGCCGAACGGCATGTCCCTCCCGACCTTCATCGGGAACCGAGCTGGGCGCTTCTCCAGGAACGCCGTAACTCCCTCGGCAGCGTCGGCTGAGGCGCCGCGCTCCACCATCAAGCGGCTTTCGAGCCGGTGCGCCTCAATGGGGTGCGAAGCGCCCAGCATTTCGAGCACCATATGCCGAGCTAGGGCCACCGACACCGGCGCTGTATTATCTGCGATCTCTCGCGCCAACGCATAGGCCGCCGGCAACAAATCGTCCGGCTGGTGCAGCGAACGGACAAAGCCACGCTCCCTGGCTTCGTCGGCTGAGAACACGCGCCCGCTCATGAACCATTCGAGCGCGGTAGAAACCCCCACCAAGCGCGGTAAGAAAAAGGACGAGAGCGTCTCCGGCACGATGCCGCGGCGTGTGAACACGAAGCCAAATTTCGCGACCGTTGAGGCGAGGCGCATGTCCATCGCGCAAAGCATAGTGGCGCCGACGCCCACCGCGGCGCCGTTCACAGCCGCGATTACCGGCTTCAGCGATTCATAAATCCGCAGCGCAACAATCCCGCCGCCATCGCGATGTCCGCCAACGGCGTCGGCAGCGCCGCGGGATTCTGCGCGTTTGTCGTAATTGAAAGTGTCGCCGCCTGAGCCAAGATCGGCGCCGGCGCAAAAGGCCCGGCCAGAGCCTGTCACCACCACGGCGCGCACATCGTCGTCTGAGTCAGTGGCGTCAAACGCTGCAAGCAGATCGCGGATCATCGGACCATTGAACGCGTTCATGCGCTCGGGGCGATTGAGTGTGACCGTTGCGATGCCGTCGGCTGTGGCGAGTTGGAGCGTTGTGAACTCTGACATGGGCGTCCTCATGGACTGCCGGCGTCCCTGCCGACTGGGCGCGACTTACGACCAGTCCAGCCTGGGGTCTAGAGTTCAGAGCCGCAGCAATTCCACTTCCGCCGCCTGGTAGGGGTCAAGCCGGTAGATCGTCTGGCGGTGGATCGCTACCAGCGCGCCTTCGCCCCAGTCTTCGATCAGTTCGGCGTCGTCGCGGTCCCGCGCGGCCCATTGCGACCCATCCTCGCAAACGAGAACTTTGCCGCGAGCCAACACAGAATCGATCATCGAAACCGCCCCTGATTGGGCGCCGGCGCCCAAACCGACTCGGAATACCGAGAGAATCGCATCACGCTGCGCGAGCGACAATCGGCTCCACTCCAGCCGATCGAATATCTCAGGCCCCAAAAACGCGGCCAGAGCGTCGTTGTGCGTCATCCCGGTCCCCCAACCCGAAGCGATTCGACCAGAAGAATCTGATTTGGTTTCCGAGGTGTTACTGGGGACTAGCGCCTCCCCACGTGACGCAAAACGCGGACGAGAGCTCAGAGGTCACTGACAAGCCCCAACCGCCAGATGAAGTCACGATCGGCGGTGTTTCCGACCATGAATTTGTGCTCGCCCATGTGCTTGAAGCCATAGCGGCGATAGAATGCCTGAGCACGCGCGTTGTTCTCCCAGACGCTGAGCCAGAGCGTGTCGGCGCCCCCTGCGCGCGCCCAGCCAAGCACATTCTGCATCAGCGTCTGCGCGACACCCGCGCCCTTCGCGTGCGCCGCCACGTAGAGGCGATAAAGCTCGCGGTCGCGCTGGCCGTGTTCGACCTTCATGTCTACTGGCCCCGCTTGCGCGTAGCCGATCAGGTCGCTTCCCCGCAGCGCCAGCCACGTGGCTATCCCGGAATCCTCAATTTCCTGGCGCTGGATAACTTCGCCATAGGATTTGGCCAGATAGGCTGCGAGGTCTTGCGGAGGATAGAGATGCGCGAACGTGGCGCTGAAGGTCTGCGCCGCGAACGCGGCGAGTGCTGAGGCGTCGGCGGCAGTGGCGCGTCGGTAGGAGGTTTCCTCTCCGCGCGAGAGACCGGCGTGCGCGGAGAGTGGATCGACCATCTCACTCACGCCAATTTCGCCCTCAGCGCGTCACGCATCGCAGCAAGCGCCTCATTTGCTTTGCCGCCATCGGGCCCACCGCCTTGGGCCATGTCGGGGCGCCCGCCGCCGCCCTGTCCGCCGACGGCGACGACGCCCGGCTTCACAAGATCAACGGCGCTGATCTTGTTTTTCAGGTCCTCGGTGACGCCGACCGCGATCGCCGCCTTCCCCTCC
>CXWL01009669.1_pt1 | contig 35048 bp, 21 predicted proteins | sample 590931 | NCBI WGS metagenome assembly CXWL01 (sample SAMEA3498368, study PRJEB10139) | groundwater metagenome | biome: water well; material: biofilm material | place: Germany | collected 2015-04-27
ATGTTTCAGGAGTATTTGAACAAATATCGGCAATGGAGACAGACTACCCACCCGGGCAGGGGGCAGTCTGTCTTTCGAGCCAAAGATTCGTGAATCAGAAGGTGTAATTAACCCCGAGGGAATAGATCCAGGCGTTGTCGACAACGCCGCTAAAGTCGGCAGTCTGGTAGCGGACAAGACCTCTTACATTCAGCTTGTCGTTAATATTGATCTGGCCGCCGCCGCCGAGGCGCAGGCCGAATTCACTTTCATCCTCGCTGCCTGATCCTACGCCGGGAACTGTGAGGGTAACCTCTCCTTTACTCCAGGAGACCCCTGCAGTGCCTATAAGCTCAAACATTTTGTTATCCCCGAGAGGAAGATATCCCATACCATCGAGAGTAAAACCACGGACTTTTACATCGGTTTTAAAATTCGCGGCTGCGACGAGACCGGGGCCGACAGTTGTGCCGGCTGCGATGCTTTTGCCCCCTGTTTGTGTTTGAAAGTAACCAAGCTCCAACCCAAAAAATTCGCTGATCCGGCTTCCTACGTGGATATTGACCCCGTCGAGATTGTCTTGGAGCAAAGTTTCTCCATTCAATGAATTGCCGCCACCAATTCCATAGGAGTTGTTGTAACTTAAACTCATTCTCTGGAGATCAAGTCCGAGATAGGGCTTAAAATCTGCGGCGATCGCCGGGGTGGATAGAAAAGCGCAGAGCGCCGCCGTAAAAATGAGTTTTCTCATGATATCTCCTGAAAAGGCGTGAGGGGTGGGTATCGAGGGAACCTAGTCTGGAGAAATCATAGAAGGCGGTTAAAACCGTTGGTAGTGTAATTCTGGGGAAACATCAGAAATATGCACAATTTTTACAGACGCGGGAAAGCCTGAAGCAAGCTTGCTGTTTTACCAATTCGATAGTGTTAGCACGCACATCCTGGCGGCTGTCGGCAGGTTCTTGATGCACTGATACAGCTGTTTCCGCAGGGGATGCCTTTGGTACAGTGGCGGCAGCATGTCTTCCCGCCGGCCGGAGCTTGCAATGATGGGGACGAGCTTTGGGGTGGGGATACAGGTGTGATAACGCGCGTCGGGGAGGAACCGGGACATGCCGCAAAAGCGCAATTGGCGCCGGTGCGGGAAACATAACTGCCGTCCGGGCATTGTTTTGCTTCCATGGTGCAGGCCGTGGGATCTTGAGAGGGATCCTTGTGCCGCCATTCCCAGGGTGGCATGATCTGATCTTCTTGCAGAGCCCAGAGACCGGCTTTGTCGTTCCGGGCCGATTCTTCAGCCTGAATGAAGGCGGAATCATTCGGTCCGAGATACTGCCTGTAAGCCCAGGCGCCTCCTTGTGAAACCATCAGCATGTTGATGTCGGAATCAGCGAGATAAATATGGCCGACTGTGCGGCCGTATTTATCGGTGTCAATCGCATCAAGGCGAACCTGCCTGTTAAAAATCAAATCAGAGAGCATCTGTTTGGATTTCTGACCGAAGGGCTGGTCTTTTTCCGGTGCATCGATGGCGGCAAGCCTGATTTTAATTTCTTCCATTTGAGGAGTCAGGAGAGTAACCGTGTCGCCATCGGCGATAGCGACAATTTTTCCGGTTAGTTCCTCTGCAAAAGAAGGAAAAGAAAGAAGGAGACAAACAATAACCCCGAGAAAGACCCTCGCTAATGATTTTTTGAAAGAGATCTGTTCCATATTCCTCTGCCTTCCTGCTTTGCGAGGTCTTGTTCATACTTATAATATGGATCCGAGGCAGCGGCCATGCTCATTTGCACCATCATACTGCCAACGTCTAGACCGTCAACCAGGCAGTGCATGACATTGTGTTGGTTGCGGTCAATGGCCACCTGCTTGCAGGAAAGGTTGCCGTGGTCAATCATTGTTTCAAGGAACAGCGTGGCCGCCAGATGGTTGGGATCGTCTTCCTTGGGCGCATCAATGCCCCACAGGGTTATCGGTTTGCTGCTGGCCATGAAAGTATCGCCATCAATAACCCGCTCGAATTTAACCGGCGTGAAAGCGGTTTCTGATCCAGATGAAGTGTCGGCGGAGCCGGCAGCTTCTTTAGCGTTCGCAGGGAAGGAAAGACAGAGCAAGGCGAAGAGAATCTTTATCACTGTGTGGTATCCACTGCCGTTAAGGGGGCGGCAGTTGGTTAACGTGGGTAATCGTTAATGTATTGAAACAGGAATAGTATTTCTCTAATTTTTCTCCCAGCATATTTTGAAGGGTAGCATCGATTGGCGTTAAAGGAGCTTTAGCTGCTGCGAATTGGGCGAAAGCGTGGAGTTCGTTGTGGGGAAAAGGGCCACATGAAGCAGCAGACCATTCTGCGAAACTCGGCGGATGATCAAGGCCGTTCATCGTCTCATCAATCCATTGAATATCAGAAGATTCTGTTGCCACCATAGCGTCCGCCATCGGGTTCGGCACTTCCATCTCATTCAAATAATCCGTGATTTTGTCTAAAAGACGACGATAGGCGATACTTGCCTCCGCTGGAGGAAGCATCTTAAACTGTTCATCGAGGAAGCGTGGACGATGCAGACCGACCGTCCCCTGCCGAGTAACGGCACCAAACCAAATAAGGGCACACGCGCTAGCGCATGTACAGTTACTTCCGCGACACGCAAGATCCCCGCCCAAACTGTTAAAGACGGGCAACCAAAGGCCATCGCCATAGTCACTGGGCGCGGAAACCTGTATCAGGTATTTTCTAAATAAACGGCCTATCTTAATGGCCTCGTCTACGTCTCCACCGGGAGAATGTAGATAGAAAAGAGGAATTATTTTATAGTTTTGAGCAAGGGACGCCCGTACTTTCTCATAATCCCCTTTGGCAATTTCGCCAGTTATAAGATGAAACTTACACCATCCAATAACTTGCGAATGTTCTGACAGTCCTATAATTTTTGCGTACTCCTCCGAGATAGTCACTTTGGAACCGTCAACACAACGAACTTCGGCTGCCTGGGTTGGCGACGCAAAACTCAGGCAAGCCGCTACAATAAAAACCGCCAATTTGATCCGCAGAACTGTTTTGCTGTCGATAATCATGAATTGATCAGTTTCAATCGTATGCTGTTCGCGCGAACTTCGTTTGTTGTCTGCATTGAATACAAGCCCCCTATGTGGTATCCGCTGCCAGATTCTCCGGTGTTCTCAATCGTTGTGCTGAGACTGCTCTTTTGGCGGTTGCTTCATTTTTTCTTTGCGTTCTTCTTCGAGTTTTCTGGCAGCGTCAACTTCTTTGGCAACATCGCATTCTTTCTGGATAGCAGCCTGTTCCACGGCTTCATACTCACCCTTCAGGCGCGATAATTCTTCTTTTTGATCGTCGCCAATCATAAAAAACAGGGCGGGCCAGAAAAGAATCAGGCCGACGCCGAGCGCTGCGGAATCGTTGCTGGCTTGCTTGTCTTGTACGCCTGCCACTTCATTGACGCGGCGCGATATGCGCGCCATCTCCATGCGAATTTGTTTACACGTGTAGTCGCTATATTGAAGAGGAGAAACATAAGACGGCTGAATTTTATCGGCATGTGGCGCACAAGCGGCCAGCATGGTGGCTAAACAGACTGCCTTGACGGTGTTGGAGAGGGCTTTCATTACTATTGCCTAAGGTTATGGTGTAAAGAGCGCACTTCTAGTGGCATATGTTGTGGGAGTCAAAGACCCTATATGCTGCAACGCAATAGTTTCCGGGAACCGCGCTGCGTGAGAGGCCGCGCTCAGGCAGCCTCCTGCTGTACCGGCGGCTGCAGCTTGTGGATGAAATCAGCAGCTCGCTGCGCGTGGGCGGCGGCACGGAAGATGGCGCGCTTGTCATCCTTCAGGACGGTCAGCCAGTGGGCGATATAGGACGCGTGATCCTCGCGGGGCGTCAACGCGAGCTCGAGATCGGCGCACAGGAAGGCTGATCCCAGCTCGGCAACCAGTTCTTCCTCGGCATAGCCTTCGTCGCCCCATTTCTTGCGCCCGAATTCACGGGCAAGGCGCGAAGGGTGCTTGGTCCAGTGCGTGGACTCATGGGCGAGCGTGGCATAGTAGCTTTGCGCGTCGCAGAAGGCCTCGAACGGCGGCATGCGGATGTAATCGGATTCTTGCGCATAATAGGCTTGCGTCCCGCCATGGCGGATATCGGCCCGCAGATTGCTAAAGAAACTTTCTGCATGTTCGATCCGCTGCACAGGAGTAAAGCGCGGCTCAGGCTTGGCGTAGTAGTGGGCGGGCAGTCCTTCAATTTGCTCCACGTTAAAAACGGTGTAGCCCTTCATGAAGTGGATCTCACGCATCAGTTCATCGCCGGAAACTTCATCCGTTTCCTTGCGCGTGATGGAATTCGCATAAACGACCAGAGAGCCTTTCTCGCCCTTGCGCACATGCGCCTTCAGCTCTAAAGCCTGCTTGAAGGTCATCCAGATCGGGGCTGCAAAGCCTGCGGCCAGTGCCGAGGTCCAGAGCATCAGGATATTGATGCCGGAGTAGGGTGTGCCATTGTGCCGGAGCGGACGGGTGATCTTTCCTACCGCATGTTCGGCGCTCCACGGTTTCATCCAGGTACGGACGCCTTTTTCCAGATCGGCTACGATCCGGTCCGTGACGCGGGTATAAACATCCTGCCGCGTGATTCCGTCATGTTGATTGTTGTCGTTGCTGGTGCAGGTTTTCATGTTGTCCTCCTTGTTCGAAGTTGATGTTGGCTCTCTCACAAGCGGGGGAGAGCCAACTCAACCCGAAGGGAATAAGGGGGACGGAGCGGGGGGCTGGTGGGCGTGCCGGAGGGACCCGGATTGCACAGGGTCAACCGTGACAGCCTGCTGGCGCGGCCTGTGCGGACCCGCAGGCTTTAAACGCCCAGCTGGCGCCGCGCGTGAAAACCTGCACACGGCAATCGGTCACTGCCAGGAATGGCGGGGTGTAGCCGTTAGTTTTACAATACAAAGAAAGATGCTAAGAATAGGCTCTGGAATTAGCCCGTTTTCCCTAAGCTGGACACAATGATCTTTGAGGTTACGCCCGAACATATTGAAGTGCTGTCAGACGCTGATCTCAGGACGCTAGTGGGATACTTAGCGGAGCAAGAAGTCGTTCGCGCAGGGCACTCAGCATCGAACGTGACCTACGGCGGACATCAGAACGCAAAAGATGGCGGCATCGATGTTCGCGTCGATCTCGGCGGGGGTGCGATCGAGGGTTACATTCCGCGTGGCCAGACAGGTTTTCAGGTCAAAGCTGAAGATATGCCGAAGGGCGCTATTCAACAGGAGATGCGCAAAAGTGGCAAGCTGCGGACGTCGATCATGAAGCTCGGTGAGGTAGGAGGTGCCTATATTATTGTTAGCTCCAAAGGGTCGGTAGCCGATACGTCGCTGAGCACGCGCAGGAATGCGATTGCCGAAGCGATCGCAGACGCGCCGAGCGCTTCGGGACTACATGTCGATTTTTATGACCGGCGTCGAGTTGCCAGCTGGGTCAACCAGCACCCAGGTTTGATTCCATGGGTGCGCAGCCGGATCGGTCTTCCTCTCTCCGGCTGGAGGCCATTTGAAGACTGGTCAAGTTCGCCGGGCGCGATCAATGAGGATTATCTGACGGATGACCATATTCGCCTGGTTGGAGCTAGCCTCAAAGATACTGACGGCCTTAGCGCTGGGGCTGGCGTCAACAAACTGCGCGAAATCCTCTCGAAACCAAAGGGGACGATCCGGCTTGTCGGTTTGTCTGGCGTCGGCAAGACACGACTGGCCCAGGCGTTATTTGATGAAATGATCGGAATCAACGCTTTGAGTCCGCATCTGGCTGTTTACACAGATATGGCAGACGCACCAGACCCTGTTCCCTTGGAGCTTCTGAGCCGAATTCAGCATCTGGGGCAGAGATGTGTACTGATCGTCGATAATTGCGGCGTCGATTTGCATCGCAAGCTTACCGCTCGTATGAATAATGGCCAGACCGCCGTCAGTCTTTTGACGATCGAATACGACATCAGCGATGATGAGCCGGAAAACACAGACACGTTCAAGTTGGAGCCCGCATCTAGTGAGATTATCGAGAAGGTCATCAAGCGACGATATCCAAAGCTTACCTCTCCTGAAATCGGAACTATTGCTGCTTTCTCCGAGGGCAACTCGCGGATCGCACTGGCATTGGCGGAGACAGCCCAAGAGGGAGAGTCTCTAGCCAACCTTCAGGATAACGGCTTGATCAAACGCCTATTCCATCAAAATCATCGGGAAAATCATGATCTGTTGCGCGCGGCAAAAACATGTTCGCTTGTTTACTCATTCGATGGCGAAACACTTGAAGGCGATGAGGCCGAGCTGCCGATCTTGGCCGCGGTGGCCGAACAGACAGTCTCTCAAATGCATGGCCATATTGCCGAGCTTTACCGGCGTCAGCTAGTCCAGAAGCGCTCGAAGTGGCGCGCGATTCTGCCACATGCTCTGGCTCATAAATTGGCCAAGCAGGCGCTGCAAGATATTCCTGCCGATACCCTCAAGCAGCGGCTGGTGAATGTTGCTCCTGAACGGCTGCTTAAGTCGTTTTCACGCCGGTTAGGCTGTCTGCACGACTCGCCGGAAGCACAAGTCATCGTCGCGGGATGGCTCGGAAGCGGTGGGCGGCTTGCGAAAATCGAGAAACTAGACCAAGTCGGCATTATTCTTCTCGACAACATCGCGCCTGTGAACCCGGACGCTGTGATGAAATCCATCCAGCAGAGCGTAAAGCAGGGCAATGCGCTTTTTGATAATGCAAATTCACACCGTGGCAAGATTGTTGGTCTGCTTCGGTCGCTCGCCTACGAGGCGAACTCTTTCGATGAAGCCGCCTTGCTGATAGGAAAGTTTGCACGTTCTGTTAGAGAGTCCAACAGTATGGGCGAGGCGATCAACGTCTTCAAATCGCTTTTCTTCCTCTATCTTTCGGGCACTCACGCAAGCGCAACCCAGCGGGTCGATTTCCTCAAGAACCTGGCTCAAAGCGGCGATCCGAGCGACCATGCGCTGGTTCTTGCTGGTCTCGATGCAATGCTCGAATGCACACATTTCTCATCTAGTTACGGATTCGAGTTCGGCGCCCGCAAACGCAATTATGGACTTCATCCTAAGAACAGGAAAGAGGTAGCCGACTGGTACAGGACGGCCCTTGGACTTGCAGGCGATCTTGCGTCCCTGCCTGAGCTTTATGAGTCCGTGCGCTCCATGATCGCCTCGCAGTTTCGCTTTTTGGCGCCGAAAACTGTCCTCACGGATGAGTTGATCGCGCTGGCGGACCGATTCGCCAGCAATGGTGGGTGGCCGCAAGGCTGGGCTGGCGCGCGTGCTGCTGCGCGCCAAGCAAAGATAACTAACCGTAAGGACGATGCAGCCAAGCTCGAAGCATTGGCTAGCAGACTAAAACCAGAATCGTTACACGAGCGCATTTCCAGCTATGTCTTGCCCGAACAGTGGGGCGCTCTGGATATCGCCGAAGCCGATTTCGACGATGAGAAACAATACGCAAAGATCCAAGAACAGGTTGATGCGGTCTGTTCCGGTATTGGTATGGAGCTAGCCGACGACCTGCAGGCTTTGATCCTACATCTTCCCTTAATGCTGAAGTCACAATCGACGCGCGTCTCCACTGTGGCGAAGTCACTGGGTCACGAAGTGGCCGATGCACGAGCGGCTTGGGATATCATCATTGCGGAAGTCCTGTCTTCTAACCACCAAGGCACAATGTTCGGCTTTCCTTCGTTTTTCCTTTCCGGTTTAGCGGAAAGGAACAAGACTATGGCAGGTGATCTGCTCGATGAGGCTTTAACAACTACTGCACTTCATCCCTTTTTCGTTCATATGCAGACCGTGGTTGGGGTCGATGTGCGTGGGTGCGAAAGAATTATCGAAGCTACCAAATTTGAGTCGGTTCCCGTCTACACTTTTAGAATGCTCAGGATGGGGCGTGCCTGTAACGGTCTCAGCGGCTCCGATTTCAAACGACTTGTTCTCGCCATCGCGGGACTCGAAGGCGGACTAGAGATGGCATTCGAGATTCTGCAAATGCGCCTCTTTTCGAAGAAGGTTGATAAGTTGCCGTTGGAATCCGATGAAAAGGATACAGGCCGGATCCTCCTCAGTTCGGTGAAGTTTGAGAAGAGAAAACAGAACGACGAAACCACTTTGGCAGAGGTTGTAAGCACTTGTCTTAGGTCGCCTGCCGATGACGTTCTCGTTGAGCAGCTCTGTCAGCGACTCTTGGAGGGTATCGCGCAGCGGAAAGTATGTGCAATGGACTATGGAAAGCTCATTACCGAGCTTGGTGCACTTTTCCCTCGAGTCGTTCTCAACGTCCTCGTTGAACGCAATACCGCAGCCATGGAAGACCGCCACAGCATCTTTAGGAGCATCCGTGAATACCGATCTTGCCCGCTTCGGAAAATCAATGATGATGTGCTGCTCGAGTGGGCGCACGAACGTCCTGAGAGCCGTTTCTTCAAACTCGCTGAAGTCATACGGCCATGGCGGCGTACGGAAGGTACCGGTGCCAACGACGATGCGCCGGATGATGAGACCGGTCCATTCCAATGGACGGACGCCGCAATTAGGATTTTACGTGAGGCACCGGAGCCTCTGAAAATTCTTTCGCAGTACATCGAGAGTTTCAGCCCGTCATGTTATAGCGGATCACTTGCCGCGATTCTTGCCAGTCGGCTTTCTCTTCTTGAGCGTCTGACTCAGGATGCCGATTCGGCGATCGCCAGCGCAGCGAAGAATGCAGTCATCTCATATAGAGATGAAATCGAACGTGTCCGCGAAGGGGAAGCGAGCCACGACCGTAATCGTGACGAACGTTTTGAGTGGTAGGGGGGAACGGCTCAGGCGAGCCGTTCTCTAACCGCCCGCGGGCCAAAGAAGCCCTGTTCACGTATGTTGCTGAACTATGTGCGGGTGAAGGACTTAAGCTCGGCCTTCAGGCGCGTATTACTGGCGCGGCCTGTGCGGACCCGCAGGCGTTAAGCGCCCAGCCGGCACCGCGCGCGGGAGAACCTGCACCAGACGACTATTTAGGGAAACAGCGCAGGGAAGGCTTTCCTCTCGCTTTTTAATGGCAGGAGGGGTAAAAAGTCGGAGGCTCCCGCCTGCGGGAAGGATTAAGTTGTCCCTAAGAACAACAGAGTGTATTGAGAATTCCGCCCTGGAATTTAAGGGGGATTAAGGCAATTTTCGCGCGGTTGCAGTTTTAGTATGATGCGGCCCAGGTGGAAGAACGGTCTAAAAATATCAAGTTAAAGACTTTTGCTGTGGACGCAGTTCATGCGTGAGGGGAGGGGAGAAGAGGGCGTCGAAATGTACTTATATTGCTTTAAGGAAAGACAATGATATTGAGACGGTCGCGACATTGAGTGCGAACATGGACTACAACGCATTGGTCAAGTTTGTGCAGGAGCATTTCACCGACGGTCTCGCGTTGGTGATCGGGTCCGGGCTGTCCGCCGCTGAGGGGATCCCAGGAATGCCCGCGCTTGCAACACATCTCAGCAACGGCGTGGGCGTACTCATGGGAACCGATGCGGCGCTGTGGAACCAGATCAAGGCTGTGCTGGATGCCGACGAAGGATTAGAAGCGGCGCTGCTTAAGCACCCGCCATCCGATACGCTTGAGGCCTGGATCGCAAAAGGGACATGCGAACTGCTGATGCCGAAAGAACGCGAAATTATAAGCGCTGTGCTCCGAGGGGAGCGCACGCTTCGCCTGACAACATTCCTGGACAAGGTATTGAAGCCGACGTCTGGGATGCCGATTCTGACCCCCAACTACGACCGACTAATCGAGGTCGCCTGCGAAATGGCAGGATTCCATGTGGACACTACAGCCGTGGGGCAATATGCGGGCGCGTTCGACCATGCCCGAAGTTGCATGGGATCATGCCGGGGCATCACAACGCGCGCCAAGACTACCGTCCTCGACCACTTCCCGCGTGCGATCGTCCTGAAACCACATGGGAGCTTTGACTGGTACCAATCCGGTAGTGGCGCGCGGCGCTGCAGTTTGGATCTGGACGCGGAACGGCTCATGATCACGCCCGGCATCAACAAGTACCGAGCTGGCTACAACTCGCCGTTTGACAAGCATCGCGAATTGGCCAATGACTACATCAAGCAGGCTGGGCGTCTGCTTATCGTGGGGTACGGGTTCAATGACGATCACCTGCAAACCCACCTCGTGAAACGAATTCAAGACGGCACGCCCACGCTGATCATGAACCGATCGGTTAGCTCGAAGGTCGAGCAGTTGGCGAAGGAATCGCCGCGCTGCGTTTGCCTATCGAAACCGACGGCAGGAGCGGGAGTTGCGATGGTGACAAAGGGATCCCAGTTCGAGCATGAGGGGCACAATTTGTGGGATCTGGGCGTTCTAGCAAAGGAGCTACTAACATGAGCGATTCACCTATTCTAACGTTTGATGCGCCGAGCAAGCTCGGCAAGGTCGCGTCCGTGGACACGAGCCGCGTAATCATCGCAGTGGAAAACGCGGCACTCTTGCCGCGTGCTGCGGTCGGAAGCCTTGTCGCGATTCAGGGGACGACCGCTCAGGAGTTTCTGATTGGCATGACAGAGCGTGTGACCCGGCAGCTCCGCGAGCAGACGGCACAACCTGATGCTATGGCACCCACGACGCTCGCGGTGGAGGTCGTGCCGGACGATTCTCTCCGGGCCGTCTTGCTTGGCACCTACCGCACCATTGAGGGAACCGTCCGCAATCGGTTCAAGCGAGGTGCTGATTCGTTCCCACAAATCGATCGCGATTGTTTTCTCATCGAGGGCGGCAACCTTCAGCGGTTCATGGGGTTACTGGGCAAGGACTTGGATGAGAAGCAGCGGCTCGAACTCGGACACTTCGTCATCGACCACTCGGCCGCCGCGATCGCCAACGGCGATCGCTTCTTCCAGCGGCATGCGGCGATTCTCGGCAGTACCGGCTCGGGGAAGAGCTGCGCGGTGTCGTTGATTTTGGAACGTGCACATGCCCGCAAACACGCGAACATCATCGTGTTCGACATGCACGGTGAGTACGCCTCGCTCGCGAACCCGCCCGCCCGTAAGGACGGCACAGCGCCAATCCCTATTGCTGCTATGTTCAAGATCGCAGGTCCTGGTGATCTCGACAAGCCACCGGAAAACGCACTCTTTCTGCCGTACTGGCTCCTGAACCGGGAAGAAATGCTCTCGATGATCTTAGACCGCAGTGATCAGAACGCGCCCAACCAGGCCGCGCGATTTACCACTCACGTGCGTGAGTTTAAGGACGGAACCCTGAAGGACGAGAAACAGGATTCGGTCCGTGCAACATTCACCGTGGACTCGCCTGTACCCTACAAGCTCACCGATTTGCTCGTGAAGCTTCGAGAGGACGATACAGGCATGAAACCAGGGAAGACCAAAGATGAGATTAAGGGAGATTGGAATGGAAAGCTGACGCGGTTTATCTCACGCCTCGAAACCAAGGCGGAAGACCGCCGGTACGGCTTCATGTTCAAGCCGCCAGAGGCTGCTCTCAAGTATGACTGGCTCGCGAAGCAAATCGCAAAGCTGCTTGCCCCGGGCGAGGGACGGCACGGCATCAAAGTGGTAGATTTTTCAGAAGTGCCATCGGACGTGCTCCCCGTCGTCACGGGCGTATTCGCACGACTGCTTTACGATGTCCAGTTCTGGATGCAGCCGGAGAAGCGAACGCCGTTCGTCTTCGTGTGCGATGAAGCCCATCTGTACTTGCCTGTCCGTGAAGATGCGGACGCAGTCGAGAAACAGGCCCTCTACTCCTTTGAACGCATCGCTAAAGAAGGCAGAAAATACGGTGTCTCCCTGCTTGTAGTGAGTCAGCGCCCGTCGGACGTGAGCCGAACCATCCTCAGCCAGTGCAACAACTTCCTTATCCTCCGCCTGACGAACGATCAAGATCAAAATGTTGTTCGTCGTCTCATGCCGGACTCGCTGGCGGGTGTCCTCGACGGCTTGCCACTGCTCGACACCGGAGAAGCTTTGTTACTGGGTGATGCGATACTCTTGCCCGCGCGAATCAAGTTGCGATTCCCAACCATCGAGCCGTTGAGCCAGACCCGAAACTTCTGGCAGGAATGGGGAGAAAAGGCCCCGGACTCCGCCGCTGTAGCGGCAGCAGTCGAGACGCTGCGCCGGCAATCTCGCACAGCCGCCAAGATCGTTTGAAGCGCGAGCTTGTCGCTGGAGTCGCTACCCGCTGGCCTCGGCGAGAGCGGAGGTGACCTACCATCCCCGCGAAAGCAGCTCTTTTACAGCTATGGGATCAAGAACAGTTGAACAAGTCTCCCAATCAGCATCTTCGACTTTACTGTATTTCACATCGAACGGGTTTCTAGTGGCAGCGGTCCGGTCGATGAGTTGATTGGCGGCCTGTTCATCATTAAGTGCGACTTTCACCCATACATCCTCTAGCGTATCGGGGATCTGGCCAAAAAGGCCGTGGATAGCTTGGAGACGATCTGCCAGAACTTGGTGGACACGGTCCTCGACCGAATCTCTATACCGCAGGTTGGCAATCCATATCTCACTGCGTGCCTGACCAATACGTTGGATGCGTCCTTTGCGTTGCTCAAGTCGGGTGGGGTTCCACGGCAAATCGATATTGATCAGCGTGCCAAGACGCTGCAAGTTAAGGCCCTCGGAGGCGGCGTCTGTGCCAAGTAGAAGCTTAAGGTCACCTTTGCGGACTCGGTCTTTAAGAATATTCCTATCGCAACGCTGAAACTTGCCGTCGCGCCAAAAACCTGACCGATTGCTACCGGCGTATAGCCCAATGTCCATGCCGGAAAACTCTGCCCGTTTTGCCAATTCATCGCCGATCCAGCGAACGGTATCGTAATATTGCGAAAAGAGAATGCAGCCCAGATCCAGCCAGCTTCGGGTAGTACCTTGTTGTGTTCCGCGAAGGTATCCAACCACAGCATCCAGTTTTGGATCATTATTGCCGCCTTCTTTAAGCAGTTTCAGGCAGCGATCTAGTGAAGCTAATTCAGCAACGGTGAAGTCTTTGAAATCACTAGCTGCTTGAGGAGGACGGCCTACTTGTGGCAGAAATTCTTCTTCTACGTCGTCCTCATCTTCATCGTCCAGGATATCCGTGGTTTGACCTAAAAGTTTACTGACCGTGCGGCGTCCGGCTTCCATTGAGCTCCCTAGTCGTCTTAGTAGTAGCGTTTTGAAAAACCCCGCACCCTGTACGCGTTTCTGTAGGAGCAGTGAAAACTTCTCGGCCTCTTCATATGCCTCACGTAGGTATCCGCCTAGCACAAGTGCGTCTTCATTCTCCTCACCAAAAAGTTTGACCGCGACCTTTGGCAGGAAATAGTCACCTGTGGCCGGATTGATAGTCGCCTCTAGATAGTCACGGGTTCTGCGCACAATACATCGCAACAAGGGGTTAAAGCGTTCACCGTATTTCGGGAGTAAACCATTTTGAAGTTGCACCCGCTGGATCGCTATCGAAAGCTTGTCAAGGCTCTCAGGGTTGAATTGCCAACGGGTATCGATCGCGTCAAGACTTCTGCGAATACGCTCAAATGCAGGATCTTCGCGTCTTGATGGAAGTGGGTCACGAACGTATTCCCAGCCAGCGTGAACATCTGTGGTAGGAACGGCCACATCTCCGGTAGCTATTTCCAAACAATTGCTGGGTTGAAACCATGGACTGGATTTCGTCCAGCCACCTAGCACACCGTCGTTGCCCTGAGAAAGAATATGCAGTAGATCCCATGCCTCAACAGGATGCAGCTGAACGGGGGTTGCCGTTGCGAGCAACATACTTTTCGTCTTTGGACCAATTTGCCACAAGAAGGCCATAAGCTTATTGGGCTCCGCCTTTTCGTTGATTTCATCGGCGGTGGCATCCACTTTCGGCACCTTACGTCTTCGGGCGCGATGAGACTCATCCACAATAACGCAACTGTAGTGACGGCTCAGTAGTTGGTTCAGCCCTTCAGGCAATCCGCGCACCACCAAGCCCTGAGAAACCAGGCCAATCTTGCGCGGACAATTGCCAAGCGATTTTACACCTTCCGACGGGTACTCCAAGTCGTTCTCGTCTACCCATGCGTGGCCATTCCACCTGGCGGATGGTAGCTGGAGCAACTCCATCAATTCATCCTGCCACTGTTGCAGTAATGGTTTGGGAGCGAGAACAAGAATGGGGCCGCCATCAGGATCATCCAATGCGATCAGCAGCGCGGCCATTGCAAGTTGGATAGTCTTACCTAATCCGACTTGGTCTGCCAGAACCAGACGCGCACCACCGAGCCGGTGTCGTTCCAGGGCCAGGCTGGCGAAGTACTTTTGGTGTGGCCAGAGCCCTTGTTCGCGACGATAGACCGGAGTTTCCACAGCAGCTGAAGCGGCAACTATCGTTGGGTCTTCAATCGTTTTTAAATCAGCAGGTTCTATCACTTTGCGTGAAATGATCCGCTGTAAGTCTTGGGCAACAAACGGGCAGCAGGCCAAGTCTACTGCGCGCGCATCATTCCAGAGGGCATCGAACTCTTCCTGCACCCACGAAATAGTTTCAGGGGCATCGTCTTCCCATAGAAGCTCGTAGTTTAGCTTCCAAGCTGAGGCACTCTCGTTGACGCTGCCAAGAAAAGCGGTGGCCGAACCATCTGCGCGTCGCAGGATACCTGCTTTCCCATGGATCAGGCCGAACGCAGAATCTGGCAGCACCCGCACTTCTATTTTCTTACTGGTCAGAGCATCGTAGAGTGCGCGGTAACGCGGCATTGCAAGGGGTGGAGCAGCTTCTGGTGAGCCTGAACACCAGGAGCGACGCAGCGCAGCCTGTGCCGCCGCTGCGGTGACGAGATCTTGCGGATCAAGGTCCGAGTTGCAGATGATGCGCACTGGCCCAGTAACATTCGCAAGAGCTTCCCCAGCTACTTCAAACAGACTAGAGCGAAAATAGCCTGCGATCCGGTCATAGGAGACAGCCCCTTCTAGGCGCTGATTGAGGACTGCATGGTCGAGTCGGTTTCTACGGCTGGAATGACGTTTCAACATCAGGCGTGATCATTTCGTAGGCGGCCAGCTAGAATGCGGGCGGATTCAGAATCACTGGTCCACTCGTTCATGCCTTCCGCGTTCCCAAGTGCAGCGAGCCATTCAAGGAGAGCGATAAAAGCTTCGCGTTTGCTCCAGTATCCCTGGCCAAAGGTATCACGTAGGTATTGGCGGCCTGGCTCAGGACTGTTGTCAGCAGCAGCAGTTTCGCGAACCGCAAACATCAAGTGCCGCAGGGGTGACGCGCCAAACGGATGGAGCGCTCCAGCTCCCGCGCGACCTCGGTGGGCTGGTAAGACCGGAGTGTTGGCTTCAACGCCCTGAACGGGTGCGAGCAGACCTGCTGCCAAACCCGTGGGGGTGAACATGCGTGCGCCATTGGCTTTGTCGCTCTTTAGGAGAGGGCGGATATCGGTCACACCAAAGCCACGGGCCAGCTCTTCATACATGCCTTTGCGGCGCTCGCCCCGGCTCTCAATGTCTAGGGCACGAAGGTAGTACCGTTCCACCAGCGAAAGCTCGCGCCATGAGTTGTCCAACCCACGAGGGACGAGCGTGTCACACGCAATGCCGAGGGCACGCTCGATGACGGTCTCGAAGTCACTCTTCTCGTTCCTGGCCCGCACGGCAAAGACCTCGTGCTCGACATCCTTACCATCGAGCGTACCGTACTGAGTGAGTACCTTGAGCGCGGCCGCATAGGCCGCGAGCTGATAATCGGCGTCGTTGAAGTTAGGCTCTCCGTCCTCATCAAGTGCTTGCATGGACTCGATCTGGCGCTTAACTTCGTCCTCCACCAACGGGTAGACTTCATCGAGGAAGCCTGGTTCGTTCGCGGTTCGTTTGCGCAGTACAAGGCAGACGGTACCTTGAACATAGTTTCCCTTCTTGATGCCGGCAGACTCTGTCTCAGTGCTAATAGTCCAAGCGGCTGTGGCTTTTAGCCCAGCTGCCCAGAGTATCATGCCCAAGTCAGCCCAAACGGCTGGGTTTTGATGGGTGAACATCACCATCTGCATGCCGTTATCCGGCAGGTGGCGTGCAAGGTTCTTGTAAATCTCTACCATGGATCGGCGAAAATCTTCGCCTTCGCCGCGTACAGCCAGCTCAGCGCGGGCGTCGGACGTCCACTCAGGAAAAGCTTTGGTTAGTTGCTTGTCATACCATGAAAGAAAAAAGTCGCCGAGTTCGTGGTAGTTGATCGCGTCAGCATATGGGGGGTCAGTGATCCAAAGATCACAATTGTCGTGGATATCGCGAGCATCTTCTAATTTCACGGTCGCAGCTGCCACCTTTGAAATCGCGAATTCCGAATCGAATAATGTCCAAGTTGGGCCAAGTTTATTAATTGGTCTGCCCGAGTAACTGACAAGAGTATTTAGTGCCTGATTATTAAAGGCCTGGTCCCCCTTTTCATTGCCCTTATGGAACATCCACGCGCTTTGGCGAGAATCCCAGTTGGCCATTCGCCCAAGCCCAAGCAAGCAAGCGACGCGAGCCTGTTTTGAAACGACAAGCGTGTCGCTGATTTCTGCCAGCAGTCCGTGAGTCAACAACTGCCGTGGTGTAAAGAGATGGTGCCAGTGCGTCCAACCGCGCTCGCGGATGGGTTGGTCGGTATTGTAGCCACTCACAATCGCCTTAGACGGAATAAATCCCTGACGTTGCCAAACGGCAAATCGTTCACGCAGCAATTGAAAGACTTTGACTTCGCGAGCGAGGTCGGCGGCATCGGGGGCAGCGTAGCGGCGTTTACCCTCGGCGTTAACCCAGCGGATGCAGTAGAGCCGTTCCTGAAAAACATCGCCCAGGCGCGGCACAACGTCTTCGTTGGTCCAATGGCGGAGTCCTTCAGGACCGCGCAATGCCTCTACCGACCAAGATCTGTCGGGGTGGAATGGATCAATAACGCGACTGTCAACTATGGTGGCGCCTTTCCTCTCTTTGTAGAGTTTCAATTCGGCGTCCAAGACAACCGCGATTTCCGGCGTAAGACGGTCAGTGCCTGAAGCACGGTGCCAGCGAGCAATGACCTTAGATTTCTCTCCGATCAACCAGCTTGGAGCGAGGGGAATATAGTATTCGCAGCCTTCTGGTTTTACCTCCACGCAGTAGAGATAAGCGTCAGCGCGTTCTCCCTGTTCATTGTGCTCGATACCCCACTCGGTAACTTGTCGCTCAGCAATAGCCAGCGCTTCATCCTGAACACGCATCACTTCCTGCTGCACCTCTTTCCCGCCGCCTAGCAAGTTGAGGCTGGCCCAAGTGAGCAAGCTGGCAACGGGGTTAAGGTCGGAGCCGAAAGCCACGCACCCGATACGTGCTGCTTCGAAGGGAATGGAACCGCCTCCGCAGAAGCTGTCGCCAACGCGGGGGGTGCGACCAAAGGTGCGTTGACCTAGTTGTTCAACAAGCTGAGGAAGGCTGGTGGCAGCTGTGCCTAGATGAGTGTTGATTTCCGCCCAGGACGCCGCCGTGGGGCCGAGTATGTTCTCCGGGCGCTCGCAGTGATTGAGGCGTTCCGCGTATGGCAGTGCGTCAAAGGCAGAGCGATCATTAATTGGCCGCCGCCGCTTGGCATCCAGGAAATGTCGCTGCTCGGTCGAGAGAGATTCCCAGATCTGGTCGCAGACTTCCTCTTTACCCTGATCACTCAGGCCTTGCTTGAAGCCGCGCCCTCCGAAATACTTGTTCTTGATTTCCGCCGGAGCAGCTTCACACCATGCAGCTGCGGGGATCTCGCCTTTGCACCGCTGCCACGTGCCATCGTCATCCATGGTTAGGATCTTGAGAAAAATCTCACGGTCTTTTTTCGGATTATCAGATGCAGGCATCAACATGCCTAGGATGGACGCACGGACAAGAATCAGCGGTTTACGTCCCCACCATTTTCCAAGGCGCGTAAGCGTCTGCCCGTTGTTCGCCTTGCGCTCTTTGTACGACTCCGCCGACAGTCTGGCGATGGGAAACTGGGTCTCGATGAAGGAGGGCATTGTGGAAAAGCTACCTCCTTAAAGTGTGAGTGAGAGTTGCGAATGCCCCAGAAGCTCGCGGCGAGCGCGGGGTGAAAGTCCCTCCCCTTTGACGAAAGGGTTGTCAGCGATGGCGGCGCGTAGGGCCTTGCGCCAGCCAATGCCCTTTTGCATTGCCTGTCCTGTAGTAGCAACAGTCATGGTGTAAAGCCACCAACGCTCTTCAGGGGCCAGCGCCTCCCAATTGCGCAGGGCGTTAGGAATGTCGTCGGGAGAAGCTTCTTCCACAGCCCAGCACAGTATGCAGAGTTCCTTGCCCAAAGACGGATGCACGGGCACGGGTTTGGAGGGGTTCTTCTGAAACTTGGCAGGTGGCAAACCGTTAGCACGTAGTCGACGATTCGCCTCATCCCAGAAGGCTGGTGCGAGGGATAGCCAACGGCCCCTGTCGATCAGGACTCGCAGCGAAGGATTACTTGGTGTTGGCGCGTCAATAGAGCGAGCGCCTAAGTGATCAAGATCACTGCCACGGTGCTCAGTAATATAAATCCAGTCACCGCTGGCATGGCCTTTCGGGATATCGATGAGGAAGCCATGGCGTGCTTCCTCTGGCAAGAATCCAAGGCCAACAACTTTTCTAGCCGATGATGAATTTGAGCGCGCCATAAATTTATTGTTTCACTGTTTCGGCATTGAACTGCTGGTTGGTAGCCTTGAGCCAGTCGAGCAGAGCTTGCCCCGTGGGGAATCCTAAAGATCCAACAGTCATCCGTAGACTCCCGCCGCCAACAAGCTCCTGCAACTTCTCGGCGACGGTTTTCACGGCAGCTGCATCGTATCCATCCTCCAACGCGCCGGAATACTCCACATTTTGTTGCCCATCGCTGCTCTCAGCTGTGAGGCCAATATCGTAGACACGTGCGCCGGATGAACTCTCTAAGCGTTGGATAAAGTCCCAAACAGCCCCGGAGTCATCTAGCTTAGCTTGTTGACCCCAGCGTGCCGGTTTCGTCTTGTCAACGGTAGCGCGTTCTACCTGTCCTTTTTGCGGAATTTGGATGCGGATCGGTTCAGAGCTTAATTCATATTCAGGGCATACGGCCATCGCACAAACAATCCGACATTTCTCAGGTACACGGAATTGACCGTCATAAGTGGCGAAGCCGACAGACGTTGGCGACGTGCCGTCCGTGGTGTAGCGGATAGAAATTCCATTCGCTTTTGGCAGCGCGAGCAATTCAACCTCATAATGATCGCCACGATTGTGAAGCTGGTATTTTAAACGAAGTTTTGCCGTCCACTCTTTTACCTCACTGAACGTGGTGAGCTTACTCGGGTCAAGAGCAAGGAACCGATAGCACAGACCTTTCGCTTCAAACCGATTCGGCGTCGGCACGGGACTAGACGCTTTTGTCGGATCGGTTCTCCCGCTCTCATAGACCAGACTCGGTGCATGCAGTGGTTCAATTTTCAAATACGTGATGCCATCGCCATCATCCTGAACCGATAGCTCACGAATCAAAACTTCTGGCACCGGCGGAGGGAACGGACCACGACGGATGTGATTGCCCTCCTCACGCCACAATCCGCGACGTAGACATTCAGCCTTGAGGTCATCGAGAGCCGAAATTTTGTGAAGCGGCCAAGTGGTGTTTACAGCGGCGGAGCGTTTAAGGTCAGACCAAAGTACGACTTTGGCATCAGCTGAGCCGAATAGTCGACTCTCAGCCCGAGTGCGGAAGCTATCGATGTCAATATCGGTTGTGAATTTCTGCGCTCCTTCAAGTGTCTTGCGTATGGTCGCTTCACCACTTTGATTTCCAGCGAAGGCAAGATCGGTCCCGGTAGATCGCAAAGCTGAGTTGATCGACGGATAGACAATCTGATCAAAGGCTTCCTTCAGTGCGGAGGAAAATTGCAAGCCCACACGGTCTCTGAGCGCATCAAGCGCACGCCATTGTGGGTCATCCGGCGGCGTATTCTCGCTCTTCAGTTCGTCTTCGATACTTTGTAGAGCACGAGTCTGCCTGGCGGAATCGAGCACTTTTTGAAAAGTGTCCCGTGAGCCAGTGAGGAAGAGGACACGGTTCTTGTAAGGCTGTTGTTGCCACCACGCTTGCCAATCCGCTGAAATCGGCAACTGGTTCGCCTGTCCGCCCGGGCGAACAATAACAAGAGTGGTCTTTTCCTGATCGACCTGCACTTCGTCTGGCGGAGGTAGAACCTTAATAATTTGATAACAGTCGCGTAGCGAAGCGGAGAAATATGATTCTAGGTGCTCACGAAGCATCCGATCGACAGTTTCCGCATGAAGAGAAAGCGCCGTGGATCGCAGTTTCGCAGCCAGGTTTTGCTGATTTTTAAAGAAGAGCCGTCCATCAGCCGAATTGTGCAAATACCAGGCACGAGTGGCCAGTTTGTCGAGGACGTTGGTTTTGAAGGTGCTGAGGTCACGACCGGGTCTCTGGAGACAATCAACGAGTTGATACTCGCGCAGTCCGTGAATAGCGCCTGGCGTAGTTGAAAGCGAAGCAACCAGAATCAACCTGGCGGCATCCGAAGCATCAGAATTGCCATTGGCGATGTCGATTTGCTCGACTTCTGCTTCGCCTCCGTGAGCGATATCGTGAGCAATGGCTTCGCTGAGCGACGGATTGATGGTTCTAACTTCAGAGGCAATTTCATCCACGTTCAGGTCGATATCGTAGGGATGAATCAAATCGATGGTGTTTGCTCTCTTTGAATTCCACAGATTAGACACCACCATCTGCATGAGTCGAATGACTCCCCGTGTTTGTTGGAAGCCGTCGTTTTCCTTGAACTTTCCGACGAGTTCGCGGAGGTCAGGATGGAATGGATAGGCGTCAGTGACGCGCGTAAAAAGCGTATCAGGCGAGGTACTTGTGAGGCCCATCTGGTTAGCCTCACGAAGCGCATCACGATAAGCCCCGGCAATCTGCTCGATCTCCGTTTCTGGCGCGATGGTCTCGAACAGGCGTTTGCGAAGAATGTGGTAGAGCTCATCGCCATTCGGGTTTACGGGGGTAATCGGTACAGCAATACGGCGGGATTCCGCAGTGATGCCCTGAATTGCGCGGTTTATTGCTGCTTGAAGTCTTTCCTGGCCAACACTGAAATTTGTTCCGGCAAGATCCGACATAACAAGACAAACATTATTCATATCGGCGACTGCTACGAAAAGATTCGCAAGTGCTGCCGTGGTTACAACACTAAGGTCTGCGTTCCCCACTGGAACAGCAACAGCGTATTCAAGATAGGGGGGAAGCTCGTCAAGGAAAAGAACAAGTGGGTTACTGCCGAGCAATTGTTTCCAAGCTTCGGGGCCAGGGGCGCAAAGTAAAGGGGAAACGTAGTTGGCGAATTCTTTTCCTTTACCAAGTTGCTCTGCGATCGAACCCCATATGCCGCCCGGGGCATCAGTATTTCTGCCGTTAAATCCAGCAACACGGCAGGGGCCTAGATTTGGGGCGGGATTGTCGTTGCCAAGAATTTTCTTTCGTAAATCGGCGTCACGGGCCAAGAGTCCCAAAGCAATCATGCTGTGCGTCTTGCCGCCACCCATCGCCTGGGAGAGCAAAAATACAGATGATCCGGCACCAGTACCGGATAAATGACGAAACGCTCTATCGACCAAAGTCAGCATGCCTGCGGTAAAAAAGTTCTCTTCAAAGAACTCTTTGCCTTGGATATGATTTTTGAGGAATGTTTCCAGACTAAGAACCGTCGCGCGTCGATCCGCGACAAAAACTGAAGGACGGGGTTTGCAGAGAGCCTGTAGTGTCATAAGAGGAATTATCACTAAATTCGAGAAGAAAGACAGCTATTTTTATGCTACTTAGCGGCGGCATTGTCGGTTCCACGTTTGTGGCATCAAGAAAGATCATAGATGGATCCTTTTTTGTGAGAACTCATTTCTATTTTTGCTTTTGATAAAAGCCAAAATAGAGAAACATTATAAAACAAGGCTTTACATTCATTTCAGCCTATGCTATTTTTGCTTTTATGAGTAAGAAGCAGAAAGCCAAAATTGAGGAAGGCCCGTGGAACAAGGATAAAGCTGTCGGCCAGATGGCGCCGTTCACACCTGAGCAAGCCGGTGTGATCCGCTCCCTGCTCACAGCTGAAGGAAAAATTCGGGATCTCGCGTTGTTCAACACGGCGCTCGATACCATGCTGCGCGCGTCCGATCTTCTGCCGCTTCGTGTGATCGATATCACTGATCACAATGGCGATGTCGTCCATGAGTTCATGGTCAAACAGAAAAAAACCGGGCGCGGTCACCTGGTTGCCTTATCACCCAATACGCGGGATTCGATTGGCGACTGGATGATCGCCTCGGGCAAAGGCCCGGAAGATTTCCTGTGGACCAGCATTGGCAACCGCAAAACTGGCCGCCAGCTCACCCGCGAGCAATATGCCAACCTCGTGAAGAGATGGTCGTCCCTTGCCCGGTTGGATCCCAAGCGGCACAGCACGCACTCCATGCGCCGCTCGAAGTCAGCCGCGATCTACGACGCCACACAGAATCTCGCCGCGTGCCAGCACCTGCTCGGCCACAAGAGCATCGGCTCAACGGCACACTATCTGGGAGTCGATCAGCGCAAGGCGCTTGATCTCGCCAAGAGAATTAAAATCTGAAAGGAGCAAACGATGATGAATGAAACTTTCCGTATCAGGCTTGAGGCGAAAAACCCTGAAAAAGGCCATCTGCGGGCTTACAGGATCGATGCGGAGCACGATCTGTTTGGCCGGTGGTGTATCGAGGTGACTTACGGACGGATCGGCCGCCGCGGGCGATCGGTCACCTACTCCGCTGCGGATGATGATGCGGCGGCCGCCATCGTCCGCAACTGTCTTCATCGGCGGGCGAGCGCGCCGAAGCGTATCGGCGTCCCCTATCAAATCCGTGAGCTGTGCGATCCGCATGGGTGGAGTGCTGTGAGTGTGGGGCGAGGCTGACTGCTGGGCCAATGCGCTTTAAGGACGGCTCTTTGGAAGCTATGAAATATATTATTGAAATTAGTGGGTTAGTAAGTTGGTGTTAAATCCAAGGGTAAAAGATTTTAATTGTTTGTAAACGATTTTAGTCTACGCTGGAAAGTGTGCGGATAGGATATCCACACAATAGTGTTAACGGTGAAACCCTAGGAAAGGAGACCACCACATGACTTCCGACGTAGTCCTTACAGCAGCGTTGCGCAACAACCTGCTTTCTCTCCAAAGAACGCAAGGCCTCATTGACAAGACACAGCTTCGTCTTGCCACGGGCCTGAAAGTAAACTCCGCCCTCGACAACCCGCAGAACTTCTTCGCTTCCCAGGCGCTTAAAAACCGCGCTTCGGATTTGAACCGCCTGCTGGATGGCATTGGGCAGAACATCCAGGTGATCAAGGCCGCCGACAACGGCGTGTCCGCGCTCACCAAACTGATCGAACAGGCCGACTCTGTCGTCCAGTCCGCTCGTGACGCTCTGGCCCAAGGATCTTCCGAAGCCAAAGCTACTGGCGACAAGGATCTGACTGGCATTGCCGATCTGACGGCACTATCAGGTATTAGCGAACCGCCCCTCGCCGCTGACCAGTTGGTCATCAGCGTTGTCGACCCGGAAACCGATACGCTTGTCGACTTCGACCCGACAGCGGGCACCAGCACGACCCTGACCATCACCATCAACACGGGCGATTCCATTGATGAACTGATTACGCGCATCAATGACAATAACAACATCGCGGAACCCGTAATCGAGGCAGCTCTTGATTCCAACGGTCGCCTGGAACTCCGTACACTGAATGGCGGCGATTTCAGCATCCAGTTTAACGCCCAAGGCGGTGCTGGTGTGGCTGCCGATCATCTGGCACTTGCCGAAGCTCTGGGATTCGGGCAAGTTGCCCGTCTGACCGGTGATGGCGCTGGTGCCGACCTTGTGACTGTAACTGCATCGGCCGATACCGTCCTGAAATCTTTCTCGCTTTATGAAGGTGGTTCTTCCGGTGCCGACAGGGCGGAAAGAAGCGATCTGCTTTGGGATACAGCAGCGCTGGCTGGCGAAGAGAGCTTAGAAGATGAAGAAGGCAATCAGCTGTTTGTGGGAATTGATTCCGCCACCGACGAGTTTACCATCTCTGTCGATGGCAGCACGACCCAGACAATTGCGCTGAACGGCCTGACGGTCCAGGGCTTTATCGATGCGATCAATACCAATGCATCGCTGAACACCCTGATCGAAGCTGACTTTGACGATGCCAACAGCCAGATCACCATCCGTGCCATCGACCCGACAGTACAAGACGTCACGATCGGCGCTATCGCCGATGCCGCGACGGACACTGTCAACTTCGGTTTCGGTACGACATTGTTCGGCGATCTCGGCGCTACGGTCGGTACGCCGGTTGGTGCAACGGGAACTAACGCTCTTGAAGAAACCATCCGCTTCGGTGCATCTGCTGGCAAGCTGGCTGAACTTGAGATCGAATATAACAATATTCGCTCCCAGGTCGACGAGCTGGTTTCCAACGGCGATACCGGCTATCGCGGCACCAACCTGCTGTTCGGCGACAATTTGACCACATTCTTCAACGAATTCCGGTCAAGTTCGCTGGATACGGAAGGCGTGACGTTCAACTCTGCCGGACTTGGCCTTGATGAGGCCGAGTTCACCAGTTCGGAGACGATCGACGCTGTGGGCGATCAGGTGCGCGCTGCGCTTGAAGATGTCCGTTCCTTCGGCACGACGCTGGCCAACGACCTGGCGATCATCCAGACGCGCGAACAGTTCACTCAGGACATCATCAATACCCTGAATGAAGGTTCGGACAAGCTGACGGTGGCCGACCAGAACGAGGAAGGCGCGAAACTGCTCTCCCTGCAAACCAGGCAGCAGTTGGGCGTTACCTCCCTGTCGCTGGCTTCGCAGTCGCAACAGTCGATCCTGCGCCTGTTCTAATCGCGGGTATAAATATTCAATACGGGAACCGGGGGCAGAAGCCCCCGGTTTTCTTTGCGTATTGTGGGGTATGAGGGTTTAGTTTATTGTTTAAGAGGTGCATTCTATGCGGTTTGAAAGCCTTTAATATAGATATGTGGAAAGAAGAAGGTAAAGATGGGTCTCTACCTGAAGATGGGAGTTGGAGAACGAGTTATAATTGGAGGAAAAGCGATAATAACGAATGTGGACCATCGCGCACGACTGTTCATTGAGGGCGATCCGCCGGTCCTGCGCGACAGGGATGCTCTGAAAGAAGAAGACGCAGACAGCCTCTGTAAAAAAATATATTTCTTGATCCAGTCGATGTACCTAGCAAATGCAAAAGTCGAATACGAGGAAGAATATTTGAAAATATTTCAGGAGATTCAGAATACTGTACCAGGTAGCATGGCATTTTTGGATCAGATAAATGAAATGATTTCAGAGGGATCGTACTACAAGGCTCTCAAGAAAGCGCGGGCACTCATGGAATATGAGCAAAGTCTGGTGGGGAAGTGAGAAAGGCACGCGGAAGCAAAATAAATGCAACGTAGTGCTCGGAATGTCTTCTCTTTTTATGTTTTTTCTTCACCTGTTACTCCAAATACGATTTGGGTTTCCTCATCAGAAGCAATCCGGTTTCCTGAGTGAAAACCACAAGTGTCTTGGTTTTCACAGGCCGTGTCCCTATGCTTTATAGAGATAGGACTCTATACGCACAGTTTTGATATCGTCCAGAAAAATTATACGATCAGGTGTCCGCTGCCACTGTTGTATAACGTATCGACATCAAGCCCTGTTACACCATTGAACAACATCACCTGTGCTGCTGCATACGTGCTGCCTGTACCATCGAGGTCAATGTAAAGCTCGGTATCGCTGCCGACTTCGTTGAGCGTTACAAAGTCATTAATATCGTCCACGCCGGAGTTGAAGAATCCGTCCAGCACATCCGAAATGTCGATATAGTCGTTTGCACTACTAAAATCCTCAACAACATCAACGTCATTAAAGGCGTTCGCAGATTCGAAAACGAAGGTGTCATTACCAACACCGCCGGTTAGGCTGTCCAAGCCATCGCTGCCATACAATGTGTCATTATCACCATCGCCCGCGATAGAATCATCGCCATTATCGCCGTGCAAAACATCATCCCCGGCACCGCCGTTCAAATCATCGCTTCCATCCACCCCGGAAATGGTGTCGTTACCTCCGCCACCATTAATGACATTTGCACCGGAATCGCCGGTAATGCTGTCGTCATCGGATGAGCCGGTGACATTTTCAATGTTGAACAAGTCATCGCTACTGCCGTTACCGTCATTACTGGCCTCGTTGTTGGAAAGATCGACGACAACACCAGCAAGGGAGCTGCTATAGACAGCTGTGTCTATATCGTTACCGCCATCTAGGACATCGACGCCGCTACCACCCCTTAGCGAATCGTTTCCATCTCCTCCATAGAGGGTGTCATCACCCGCATCACCGCGAAGATCATCGGCTCCGCCAAGACCGTAAATCGTATCATTGCCGCCATTGCCAGTGAAAACGTTGACACCGCTATCGCCGGTGATGCTATCGCCAAACAACGATCCGTTGACATTTTCGATGTTTGTCAAAGTATCGCTACCGCCATCACCATCATCGCTCGCCTCGTTGTTGGAAAGATCGACAACAACACCTGCGGCTGCGGTGCTGTATAAAACTATATCAGTGTCAGCACCGCCGTCCATGATATCATCACCGCTTCCCCCTCTCAGAGAGTCATTACCAGCGCCACCGTCAATGGTGTCATCACCCGCTTCTCCGCGCAGATCATCTCCTCCAGAAAGCCCATAGAGTGTATCGTTTCCTGCCCCACCGAAAAGATCGTTAGCGGCAGAAGTACCGGTGATAGAATCTGCGAAACCAGAACCCGTTGCGTTCTCAATGTCATACAGGTCGTCACTACCGCCATCACCATCATTGCTGGCTTCGCTGTTAGAAAGGTCAACAACTATTCCGGCTGCAGCGCTGGCATAGGTAACTGTGTCAATATTGTTGCCCCCATACAGAATATCGTTTCCTGAACCACCTGTCAGGGCATCGTTACCATCATCGCCGTAGATCGTGTCAACTCCCGATCCCCCATCAATATTGTCATTGTCGCCGAGACCGTAGATGGTGTCATTGCCCCCGCCGCCTGTCAGAACGTTAACATCCGCAGAGCCAGTAATGGTGTCTGCATAGGTGGATCCCGTCACGTTTTCGATGTTGGACAGCGTGTCGGAACCGCCGTCGCCGTCATTGCTGGCTGTGCCGGTGGAGAGGTTGACGACTACGCCGGAAGTGGCGGCAGCCGAATAATCGACCGTGTCCGTGCCTTCACCCCCGTTAAGAGTGTCAACACCCACGCCGCCGATCAGGCTATCAGTGCCAGCGTTACCGTACATAAGGTCATTACCGTTCCCACCATAGAGGTGGTCGTCGCTGTCGCTGCCGTACATGAGATCGTTACCGTCTTCACCATAAAGAGTGTCATGGCCAACGCCTCCCAACATGAAGTCGTTACCGCTTCCGCCATAGAGAGTGTCGTTACCGGTCAGCCCGTTGATAACTTCGTTGCGCGATGTACCGGTCAGCGTATCGACGCCGGAAGTGCCCGCGATATAATCCGGCACGGAAACATCAACGGCATCTTTATACTCGATATCTTCAATCGCTATGACGAGATTTCCACCAGAATCGGCTGTGAACTGGTTGTCAATGATTATTGTCTCAGTGTCAAAACTGACTCTGGTGTAAACAATGCTGAGATCAAAATAGCCGACAACGTTTGAGGCAACGTAAGCCGCAACTGCTGTGGAATTGTGGCTCTGAATGATCAGCTTGTCCGCTGTCCCGCTGTCATCATCAAGGGTGTCTGTCTCATCCGGGCCGTCAGTAAGGTACCAGTCGATCAGGAAGGTATCATTGCCCGCCCCGCCATGAAGCGTATCGCTGCCTTTTTCGCCCGCTAGTGAGTCATCTCCGGCATCGCCGCTGATGGTGTCGCTTCCATCGTAGCCTTCGAGAATGTCAGTTCCTTCACCACCGTAAAGAGTATCAGTTCCTTCATCGCCATAAATGGAGTCGTTTCCAGCATCTCCGTGGATTATGTTGTTGCCACCTCCATAACCATATCCATCCCCATAGAGAACGTCGTTACCATCACCACCATATATTATGTTGTTCCCACTGTTTCCCCGAATGTAATCATCACCTTCATTTCCTTCAAGATAACTATCCATTGCTAGAGATCCAGCAATCGAATCATCGCCAGCTCCACCATAACCGGTGGTGGCGTAAAGAATTTCGTCGTCTCCTTCGCCTCCATAAATTGTATTGTTATTACCTTGGCCATTAAGGAAATCGTTCCCGTTACCACCATATATAGAATCATTTCCTGCATTTCCGTTTATCGTGTCATCCCCGTTACCGCCATGCAGGATATCGCTACCCCCACCTCCGGCCAGGGTATCAATCCCATCGCCGCCAATTACTGTTTGACTCTGTGTGCCGGCTGAAAGATCCAAGTCATCATCGCCATCAAAGAGCCAATAAATCTTGCTTGTTCCACCCGTGGTGGTAGTGTCGTCACCTTCTGTACCATAGCGCCACTGGCTGTATTGCGTGAAATCCACCGTGAATCCATCTTCGAATTCCAGCGTTTCAAAGTGGTTTGATGCATTGCCATCGCGTTGATTGACAGCGGTGATGTGATTATTCGACTCTGCATTAACTGTGATTTCAACATCGTATGTTCCCGTGTTAGCGAAGCGTAAATCGCCGGGATCGATATTGCTGCCAAACAGGATTCTATCGGTGCCGCCAGTGTCCGTTGCTGTATCTGTGGCGACCGTCGGATTGCTCCGGCTCCGCAGCCCATGAAAATACGTGTCGTTGCCCGCGCCGCCATTCAGATCGTTAAAATCCAGTCCCCCTGCGAGGAAGTCGTTGCCATCCCCCCCGTTCAGAGTGTCATCGTTGTAGCCACCGACGAGGATGTCATCGCCATCATTCCCGTTAATCGTATCATCTGCCAGACGGCCGATGATGATGTCATTGCCAGACGTGCCATTGACGGTTTCACTGCTGCTCTGATCGGCATCGAATATCCAGCTTGAAAAAGCACTGAAATCAAGGATAAGCCCGTCACCAAAAGCCAAGGTATCAATTCTGTTATTGGTATTGGCATCTTCCTGATCCACAACCAAAACTTCACCGGTACCGCCAAGCACATCGATCGTTACATCATCATTGCCGCCGGAAGGTATGAAATCCACATCGTAAATCGCAAGTCCTTGCATAAACAGCGTGTCTGTACCGCTGCTATCAGCAATCTGATCAAAGCCGGCTGTGTATATGAATTTATCATTCCCGGCATCACCGCTGATGGTGTCATCGCCATCGCCGCCGGTGATAACATCATCGCCGTAGCTGCCAATCACCGTATCATCGCCATCGCCGCCGTAAATAATATCATCGCCCTCATAGGCATTGATTGTATCCGCCCCGCGACCTCCCAGCGCAATATCGCTGGAAGCTGTGCCATTTAATGTGGAGCCGGAACTGCTGGTCGCGATCATAGTGTTGTGTGAAATCAGGTTGATATCAAGAACTGCGCCGGAAGCTCTGAAACCAGCGTCTTCATCAACAGAAACGCCGCCGTTCAGAGCAATTCGTTCAACACGCTTGCTGACATCGTCGATGTGATCGACAATACGAACGCTCTCATCGGCGATGAACATAACAAGATCGCCGTTGTCATTCTCAAACGACACATCCGAGAATTCGATTCCCTTTTCGAAAAGAATACGGTCATAGCTGCCGATCTCATAGATGCTGTAATAATCATCAACGGTATCCTGTTCTATGATGGTGTCGATTCCGTTGCCGGAAGCATAAAAATAAGTGTCATTTCCTTCCTCTCCATGGAGCGTATCGTCACCAGCCCCTCCATCAATTAGCCAATCGCCAAAGTTGTTCTGGCTATCGTCTCCTCCATAAATCGTGTCATCTCCGGCATCACCATAAAGCTCATCGTGATTACCGTGGCTATAAATCGTGTCGTTCCCTGCATCACCGTGGATAATATTATTGTAGTCACCTCCATATATGGTGTCATTGCCATTGCCGCCAGTGACATCTTCACCGTTATAAATAACATCATCGCCATCGCCGCCATCGACAGTATCCCCTCCACCGCCGGCCAGAATAAGATCAGCACCCGAACCCGCACTAATAGTGTTGGCGTCTGTTCCACCAAGAATGATGTCTGCGCCGGATGTACCGTTCAATGTGCTGTCAGACAAGGTTCCCATAATTGATGTAGTCAGGTCGATTGTAGAAGCATCGCTGAATTTCAAAGTTTCCAGCACTTTGCCTGCGGAAAGGAAATGGTCGATGACCTTGAATGTATTGGTACCAGCAGTTGTTACCAACGTCATTTCAAGATCATCCGTAGTATTATTTTTGCGAAAGGAAAGATCGTATTTAGTTATGCCGGAACCAAATTCCAGTGTATCAGTTCCAGATGTCTCGGTAATTGTATCGCTACCATCACCGATGAAATATTTATAAAGATCATCGCCATTGCCGCCCTTTAGTTGGTCGGCACCGTCATCGCCGGTAATCGTGTCGTTGCCATCAAGACCGTTGATTGTGTCGTTGCTCAGGGTGCCGGTGAGAGTGTCGTTGCCCGAAGTGCCGTTGATGGTCGCCATGATTATTCTCCTTTTATACTGGTTAACAAAGAGCTTGAGTGGTCTTAAAAACAACAAACCCGTCCACAGAGATGATCCTCATCTTTCACTGGTCGGATTATGTCGGGGTACTCAGAAGGCAGAAACGCGGGTACGCAGGTATGACGAAAAAGTATTGTTCAGGTTGGGAAGTCTGTCAATCCCAAAACTGCAACGGCTTTATTGTGCAACTGCCACGATCATTTTGATTCCGATACCGCATATCAGGTGTATGACCATTTGCCCTGTCCTTCCGCCTTGGCTAAAGCTTCGAACGACAGGAAACTACGGCGTGACAGCCCGCCGGGCAGACTCTCCTCCTTAAAACTGGATTTTAAATTGATTGCTATGGTAAGGAATGCACATTCTGACGGGGGTGGCCCATGGCTGGCATCCTTGATGATTTCCCGCGCGGCGTCGAGGAAGGTCGCTTAAAGACCGAGAGCAGGACGCCAGAAGCGCGGTGGCTCCCCTCCTCCAAAATCCTTTCCGATCCGGCCCTGTCTTACAATCCCGCTAACCCAGGCGGAAAACTCCTGCTCGGCTCTCTTGATGGCCGCCCGGTCGGCATCGAGGACGATCGCCATATGATCACCGTGGCCGGCTCACGCGCCGGCAAGGGCGTTTCCGTCATCGTTCCCAATCTCATTTTTTATCCCGGATCGATTCTCGCAATTGACCCCAAGGGCGAGCTGGCGTCGATCACGGCGCGAAGGCGGGCGCGCGATCTGCGGCAGAAGGTCTTTGTGCTGGATCCGTTCGACCGGACGGCCGGGTGGGTGAAGCCATACAAGGCTTCGTTCAATCCCATGGCGATCCTGACGGAGGATAACCGCCATATCGTCGAGGATGCGGGCCTCATCGCCGATGCGCTCGTGATACCGGGCGGCGGCGACATCCATTGGGATGAAACCGCCAAGAATTTCATCGAAGGATTGATCCTTCATGTAGCCACATGGTCGGGTTACGAAGGACGGCGGAACCTGGTGACGGTGCGCGAGCTGCTGGTGCGTGGCGTGGAGCCGGATCCCGATCTCTTTGGCAGTCCTGAAGACATGGAAGATATTCTGAAAGATGTAGATAACCGGGCGATGTTCGGTCTGCGGATGGAGATGGAATCCAATGACAGGCTGGGCGGGTTCATCCAGGCGGCGGCGACGGAAATGTTCGAGCGCGATCCCAAGGAAATGAATTCCGTGCTCTCGAGTGCGCGCCGCCATACGACATTCCTGGGTTTCCCGGCCATGAAGGAAGTCCTGCAGGACCATGCCGAGCTGAACGATTTGCGGGCGCTGAAGACAATGCCGGAAGGCATGACGATCTATCTGTGCCTGCCGGCAGGGCGGCTTTCGACCTGCAACAGGTGGCTGCGGCTGTTCGTAAATCTCGCTCTGGAGGCGATGGAACGGGAGCAACGGCGGGCCGCGAAGCTGAAGGACGTTCCGGTGCTGCTGTGCCTCGATGAATTCGCAACACTCGGGCGGATGGAGCAGATCGAGGCGGCTGCCGGGCAGATCGCCGGGTTCGGCTGCAAGCTGTGGCCGATCCTTCAGGATCTGGGGCAGATCGAGGCGCTTTACAAGGAACGCTGGCAGACTTTCATGGGTAATGCGGGCGTGCTGCAGTTTTTCGGGAACAATGACGTGAAGACCCTCGAATATATCAGCCAGAGGTTGGGCAAGACGACTGTGCTGGTCGAGAGCGCGGGCGATGTGAGCGCACCGCAGGCCTATCAGGGAGCAACCGGACGGTCTCGGGCGCCGCAGGTTCATGATCTGCTGACGGCGGAGGAAGCGGGACGGTATTTCGCGCGCGATGCGCCGCAGCGCCGGCAGTTGATTATCCGGGCGGGAAAAGATGCGGCCATGGCGATCGGGCGGGTCGTGTATTACGAAGATCCGATGTTTCGGGGGAAATTCGATGTCCTGGAATAAACTCCGGGCGAAAAAAAAGACGGGTGGCCCTCCCCTCCCCGCTTCTTTCCGGGGCTGGCCGTCTACTCAGCTGATCGAGGACCCCGAGAATCCGACGGGAATTGGGTTAGAGATATATGGTGGCTGTCTGTCACCCGCCGTTGCGCGGTTCGCTGATATCGCAAGCTCAATGCTGAGCGTTGCTGTGGGCCTGGATATCGTCGTTTTGGGTCTGGAGGTGGGGACCCTGGAGTTTTTCATCCCGGCCATGGTGGGCGTCGCCGGGGTCTCTTTTGTAACCAAGAGGTTTTTGGCATGGCTGTTTACTCGGACCTTATGGATCAGGATGTTCGAGGACAGAATAGAAATTGCCGGGTGGCGGGAGTTTGAAACATATAACACCAATGTCGGTTATACATTCAGGCTTGATGATCACGAGAAGGCCTTCGACGAGGAGCTTCAGGTCCGGCAGAATAAACCGACGGGGCGATACTATACCAACAGCAAGCGTGTCTTATTCGATCACGGCAGGCAGGGAGTTTTTCTGGCCGAGGTTTACCCGAAAGCAAGAGCCGAAGCCTTGTGCAACAGGCTGATTGCTATCCAGCATGGGTTTGCGATCGGAGCTTTCAAATAAGGGAGCATGATGCTTGCGTTATGGTGGGCTGGAAGATTTTGTCTGATGGTTCTCGCGTTCTTTGTGTTTGCGTGCGCGATTTACTTCCTGCGGGAAGTGGTGCATGAAGGTTTCGACCCGCAACGTCAAAATGTGTCTGAGCGCACCACGGCTCTACCGTAATTCTTTTGCGCCGGACCCGTGGACGGCTTTACGGGCGGCATCCGATAGCCACTCGCGGACCGATAGAAGCTTGTCCAGGCCCAACTCGAACGTTCTCCTGAAAAACGGTTTCTGGCGCGCCAGCATGGCAGCGCGGTACTCCTTGTAGACGGCCATGGTTTGGTCCGTGCGCAGAGGAAAGGTTTCGATTAAAAGTCGGGAATGCGCCGTTTCCGCTCCGAGTCCTGTGGGCAGTTTTGCGAGGTGGGTCAGAAAATCGTCCTTGGTAGCCTTGAAGATCTTCTCGCGGTTCAGAATCCAGGCCCATCGTGCTTTGATAACCTGGTCATTACCGTTATAGGCGGAAAAGTCCCGCTCGAAGCTGGTCATCCAGTCGATGCTTTGCTGCCGGCCGTCGACAGTAAGCGGAATTGCCTCAAGGTCACGGAGTCTTCCCGCAACGCGTTCTTCGACGCTTTCTCCCCGGCGCTCCGGGGAAGGCGGCGGTGATGCGATCGCGCCGCCCGTTGCTGCAGCGATCTCTTCGCGTTTGTTCGTGACGGCTTTGGCAAAGCCCTCCTGTTCATGCGGCCAGAGGCCGGCGGTGATGATGCGCCCGCGCATGGCAAATTCAGCGTCAAGACTTTCGAGGCCGGCGCGGTCGTTTGGCAGCGCGGCCATATCGATCAAGGCCCTTTGCAGCCATTGTTCGCTGCGCGTGGAATCCCGGGCAAAGCGTGCGATGGTGGGATCGAAACGGGCGAAGCTTTGCGCAAAGAAGGATCGGTATGTGTGGATGACAATGGTTGCGACAGGGGAAATATCCTGGCCTCCGGCGATGCAACGTTCGATGACTTCGCTGTGAAAGGCGGAAAGTTTTTTCGCGTTGTTCTCGGTGTAGGAGAATCCGAAGATGGGAATGAAATGGCTGTCGCGGAACAGGTTGCCGACCTGCGAGACGGTCTGGTAGTCGGTCGTGTTGACAAGATCGGTCGTAAAATATTCACGGTGAAAAGCTTCAAGCCAGTCTGTGACGGCCAGGCATTGATGGCCGACAGACGGGGGTTCTGCGGCACTCCCCTGCACTTCTGTTTTTTCCGCAGGGCCGGGCGGAGGTGTGGTGCTGCAGGAAACAAACAGGAAGAGCATGAAGGTGGAAACTGCGCGAAGAAAGAGCGTCTTGTGTTCCATAGACAGCTTTTCCTGCTGGTGGTGACGCAGGCGAAGAATAACAAAAGAGGATGGATTGTTTCCACTGGCTGTCTCAGATGATAAAATTCCGCTCGTTTGTAGCTGTCACAGGCGGGGGTTTGATCAACGGTACTGAATTACATGCAGCTGCATGCAGAATCTATAACCACCGGCTGAAATCAGAAGCGGCCGGGTTTCTGAAAATCCCCTGCGTTTTTGGCTATAAACGCTCCGTAGTGCGTTTGTTTTTCTGGTGAAGCTTTCCCCCTCCTTATGCTCTTTCCCTTCTCCTGGGGCCTGATTTGTGGCTATGGGAGGGTTATTTGCCGAAGAGTGTTCCGTCGGGAGAGGGTTGGGTGTTAGGCACGTAGGGAGAACAAGCTTTCTT
>CXWL01093763.1_pt1 | contig 35048 bp, 23 predicted proteins | sample 590931 | NCBI WGS metagenome assembly CXWL01 (sample SAMEA3498368, study PRJEB10139) | groundwater metagenome | biome: water well; material: biofilm material | place: Germany | collected 2015-04-27
ATTGCAAGGATGAGTAGCCGGTGCCAAAGTCGTCCAAGGAGAACTGCACGCCGATTTCTCCCAATGCAGTCATGACTACAACGGTGTCCTCTACGTTCTCCAGCAAAAGGCTTTCGGTCAGTTCCAGCTTGAGCTGCATCGGGTCAATGGCATGGCGTTGGATGGTAGCCTGCACCTGATCCACGAAATCCGCTTGGTGAAATTGTTTAGCGCTGACGTTGATCGACAGTGTGAGGTCGCGGGTGAGCGCATCTTGTTGCCACGCCCTGAGCTGGGCACAGGCGGTATCCAGCACCCATTGCCCGATGGGCAGGATCAAGCCGGTTTCTTCTGCCAGCGGAATGAATTCAAAAGGAGGAACTAAACCGCGTTCAGGGTGTAGCCAGCGGATCAAGGCCTCGGCACCCAATGGATGGCCCAGGTGGTCTACCTGTATTTGGTAATACAAATGGAATTGTTGCTGCTCAAGCGCTTTGCGTAATTCACGTTCAAGGTCTACGCGGGCAGTGATACTTGTCTGCATCTGCGGGTTGAAAAAACGCAGGGTGTTGCGGCCGGCTTTCTTGGCCTGATACATGGCGATGTCGGCATGTTTCAGCAGATCTTCATGAGATTGCTTATGGCCACTAAAAAGGGCCACACCAATGCTGGCGGTGCTTTGGTACTCATGCGTGGCAAGCTGGTAAGGCTGGTTGAGAGTAGTCAATATTTTTTCACCGACAACTTCTGCCTGCGTCGCAGCCTCAATATCTTTATCGCTCAGATCTTCCAGCATTACCACGAATTCGTCACCACCCAAGCGGGCTAAACGAGCTATGGTATCACTTTCGCGCAGACAAGCAGTCAGGCGTTCAGCAACCTGTTGCAGCAGCAGGTCGCCAATAGCATGGCCGAGGGTGTCGTTGAGAGTTTTAAAGTGGTCAAGGTCAAGAAACAGTAGCGCGCCACCTCTGCCGTTACGTGTACTGGCAGCCAATGCACGCTTGAGCCGATCAAGCAGCAGTCGCCGATTGGGCAAGCGCGTGAGGGGGTCGTAGAATGCTAGATGTTCAATTTCATCTGCTGCCTGCTTGCGCTCAGTTACATCGACGAATACCCAAAGTGATTTGCCAGTTTCCTTACTCAGTATCGTACCACTCATGTCCAGCCAGATTTTCTGACCATCCTTACGCAGAAACTCATGCTGTGTACGCACAATACCGTTGTTCTCGATATTAGCGTATGCTACCCCCACGGCTTGATAGTCTTCCTCATTCACATAGAACTGCCGCGTTGGCGCGCCAACCACCTCGCCTTTGTCATAGCCATGCATGGTTTCAAAAGCGGGATTAGCCCAAACAATCTTCCGATCCCGCACCGTGGCAATTCCGACCAACTGGTTTTCCAGTATTATCCTTTGTTCATCAAGTAGCTGTTCTATTCGCTGCTGGTTGTTGTGGCGCTCGGTAACATCCTGAACGATAGCAATACCACCCACGATATTTCCTCTGTCATCCAGAAAAGGTGCACAGGTCATGTCTACCCATCCGTCGATATCGCTGAAGGTAGCGCGGTAATGGCCTTCGTAATGGCCCATTTCACCTTCTAGAGCTTTCCTTAGAACTGGCAGGCTGGCCTGATCCTTGAGAAGCTGGGTATCCACTCCGATGATGCGTTCAATGGAGTTGAGCATCATATCGGCAAAGCGATTATTGCAATAAGTAATGACGAGGTTGGTGTCGTAATGGAAAATGCCGACAGGCGAATGGCTCAGCAACAAACGATAGCGCTCCTCACTTGCCCTCACCGTTTCCTCGCGCGCGGCAGCTTCGAGTCGCAAAATGATGTTCTCACATGTACTGCGATTAATATGCCGAAAATTTATGAGCATGAAGCCAAGATACAACGTTACTGCCATACCCATTGCCATAGACAAACTGTCTCCTGCGACAAACAGGCGGACTGCGAGCGGTACGGTAACCAGCATGGAAAATACAATTGCACTGACCAGATCAACCGAATATGAAGCCACGCCGCCCGCCGTCAAACCGGCCAATATAACAATTAGAAACATCTGATGCTGTGGATGATCGGCGGGAAACAACAGAAATCCAGCCGAACCCCATATCACACCAGTGACCAGAACGCCAAGACGAAACCTCGCCAGCCAGACATGGGTAACAGCAACATCCACTGGAGAATATCTGTAAGCAATAACGAGAGCGGCTCGTGAAAGCAAGACTAGTACAACGAGAGAAAACCATGTATAAACTACCGTGGAATCAATTACGTCGTGCTGCATATAAGCAAGTATCGCCGCAAGAAACACGCTGGTAACCAGCGACGCGTTGCTCGCGGAAAACAGCTGTCGCAACTGTGCAGATTGTACCGCTGTCTTTTTGTTAAAGTTATTCATCACTTATGATTTATGTCAGATGTCTACCTAACNNACTGAATAGGATTTAAGTTCGTGTATAGGCAAGTCGCTCGGATTATGCCCTAAGTTGACTGTTGGCTCAATAAGTCGTTAGTGCTGTTGATCAGAATTCCCCGTGTTATTGTGGAACCAGTACATTTCGATTGCTTCTGGTTATTTTAAGCTCATATTTATTGGATACTTAAATAGAAACTGATCTTACCTGTGCAATATCCGTGTGACCCTGTAATACTTTAGAGATTCCATCTTGCTTGAGGGTTTGCATGCCGGCACTTATTGCACCATCTAATATATCGCTCACTAAAGCACGTGTTTGAATTAGACGTTTGATGGTTGGCGTTACTACCATCAACTCGTGCAAACCCAGGCGGCCACGATAACCCGTTTGGCTACAATGATCACAGCCAACCGCTCGATATAATTTAAATTTGTTTTCATGCGTGTATTGGGTTTTCCACTGTTCAAATACTTCAGTGGAATTAAGTTTTGTGCCAACAATATATTCAGCTACAAGGTCTTCTATCTCTGGTGCTTCGGCATCGTAAGCCTGTTTACATTTAGGGCAAAGTGCCTTCGCTAATCGTTGCGCAAGAACCGCTTGCAGCGCATCTGCGAAGTTAAATGGGTCCATGCCCAAATCTAATAATCGGACTACGCTTTCCGGCGCACTATTGGTGTGCAAAGTAGATAGTACAAGATGACCTGTAAGTGAGGCCTCAATAGCGATCTTGGTTGTTTCTTCATCACGCATTTCTCCAACCATGATGACATCTGGGTCGGCGCGCAAAAAACTACGCATAGCGGTAGCAAAAGTCCAACCAATCTTGGTATTAACTTGAACTTGACGTAATCCTGCTTGAGTGATTTCGACTGGGTCTTCTGCGGTCCAAATCTTGCGTTCTGGCGTATTGATGTAGCCAAGTAATGAATGTAGCGTGGTGGTTTTCCCTGAACCCGTCGGACCACAAACCAAAATCAGGCCATAAGGACGATGCATCAGCTTTTGCAAATTGGCCAGTATTAGTGGTGCCAACCCTAGTTTTTCAATAGGCAGCGGTTTGCTGGATGCCAGCAACCTCATGACAATATCTTCTAAATTGTTGTTGGTCGGAATAGTAGCTACACGCAACTCAATCTTGGCTGGTCCAAAATTCTGAAAATTAATCTTGCCATCCTGAGGTTTTCGTCGCTCGGAAATATCTAATTGAGCCATAATTTTGATACGAGAAATCATGGCATCGCGGGCGTTGGCAGGAATCTCAAGATATGGCACTAATGTACCATCCTTACGGAATCGAACACGCGTATTTTGTTTGCCAGCGTAGGTTTCAATATGAATATCCGAAACGCCATCTTCATACGCGGCCATAATCATTTTATTAATGAGTTGTACCAAGGTATTGTCAGACTCGGCGACAGTCTCCTTGGGCAATTCTAATTCAACGTTTTCTCCAAACAACTTTTCAGTTAGCGCTTCAGCATTTAGATTACCGGCAGTATTTTGCTGAAAATCATATTTAATTTCACCCCCAGGTTCATTTAGTGCATCAAAAGAATATCCAGAATCATGTTTACCATAATGCTTACTGATAGCAGACTGAATATCTTCGCGAGAAGCCATTGCTGGAACAATTTTTTTTTGGGTGACAAAACGCAGCTGCTCCAAAGCTTTTATGTTGAGCGGGTCTTCCAAAGCCACTATTAACGTTCCGTCATAAACACACAGAGGCATTAGCATGTATTTTCGTGCCAACGCCCCACCAACCATACTAACTGCACTCGAATCGAAGTTGAACTTGGATAGTACAACATAGGGTATGCCCATTTTTTTTGCCAGCACACCCTTAAGTGTTCGTTCGTCAATTATATTCATCGAGACCAGGATTTGCCCCAACTGTACGTTGCGGTTTTGTTTTTGGTTCGCCAAAGCCTCATCTAGCTGCACTTGAGTAATCAGATTAAGTTGCTGTAAAGCCTCACCTAGTCTTAGTATTGGCTGACTTTCTTGATACTTGATTGCCTCACCGAGTTGTTCGCTTGAAATAATTTGATGCTCTGAAAGATAATCACCAATTCGCTGAGTTCGCAATTGGTGCTGACGAGACAAGGCCACATCCACCTCTTGTTTACTTGCCTTTTTTTCATCGATAAGTATCTCACCAATTTTCAACCCAATTTGATAATGCGCAATAGCCTGGTAAGGAATAAAGCAACGTACAATTTTTTCATCAGTGTCAGGTATGAAAAGATATACACCATTCACCGAATTAGAATATCCAATGGTCTCTCCATTGAAAATTTCTTTATCAAGAAAAATAACAGTGAATGGTTGGCGTTCTGAAGCAGGAAATACCTCTTCAGCACGGGACTCAAGCGAGGTTTGCTGTTTTTTAAAAACTAGCGCCTCCGTCAATCTTATGCTCTTTATCTCCTCTAGATGGATAACCTCGTTGTTTTCGCTGCGCGCCGGCAAAAATAAAATGCTAGCCTCTTCAGATAAAAATTGAACCAAATTACCAAGAATTTTGGTTCCGTTACGCATGTAGATAGAGCACATTTCAGACTCTGATTTATCATTATCGAACGCAAAGTTAAAATATGGTGGCGTTGGCCATTCGAATGCGGTTTTGTTCATCTGATCTCACTCCCTGAAAGGGTTACTGCGCCTGAATCCACAATTATAAAAAATTAAGAGCACTTCTACGGCGCCAACTGCACGGCATTACGACTGCCCGCCTTGACTTGGTACAGTGCCACGTCTGCCAGCTTGATTAATTCTTTCCAATCAGGTTTACCACCAACTGTGCCAGCGACACCAATGCTGATGGTAATCGGCTTGGTTAAGGCAATGTCTTTAGGTTGATGAATTTCTATAGCACTGCGGATACGCTCTGCCAATAATAAAGCTGTGGCACCTTCAGTGTTGGTGGCAATCACCAAAAATTCTTCACCTCCAAGGCGGCAGGCAATGTCACTGGCCCGGCAAGCCTCTTTCATCAGCTTGGCGGCGTGCGCCAGTATCACGTCACCGGCATCATGACCTAAAGTATCATTTACCAATTTAAAATGATCCAGATCCAGCATCAGCACACTTAAAGGCCGATTGTAGCGTTGCGCGGTATCCCATTCTTGTTCCAAGCGGGTTAAGGCATATCTGCGATTAGGTAATCCGGTGAGAATGTCAGTGTTGGCCATCATTCCTAGTTGGCGATTGGCGACCGCTAATTCCGAACTAAAACGCTGAATTTCTTGTTTTTCTTTATCTACTTCCTGTTGCAGCATAACAATGCGCTGGCCAGCACGAATACGCGCCAGCAAAACCCGCAAACTAGGTGGTTTTGTGACAAAGTCGTCAATGCCTGCATCGAAAGCTTCTACCAGGTCATCTTCTCCTTCAGCGGCGGTGAGCATAATCAGGTATAAGTTTTTGCCGATGTCAGAACTCCGCAATGTCTTGCACAGCGTCAGTCCATCCATGGGCTTCATCCGCCAATCAGTAATCACTAATTGAGGTTTGTGTTCAAGTACGTGTTTTAGTGCGGACTCCCCATCGCGGCATACTTTAACTCGATGTCCGGCGGAGGCCAATTGTTTGGATAATCGTGCCAGCATCATAGGATCATCATCGACCAATAGCAGATCCAGCCCTGGCAATTCTTCTATTTGCGCTTCCTGGTCCATCGGAAACGCCAGTCGCATATCAGTTTTAATGTCAATAAGCCTACCCCACACGTGCCATTGTTGGCTGATCTCTTCGATAAATTGGTTAAATCCGTCGCCCTCAAGGTTGTGCGCTGTGGCTTCTTGTTGCAAGCTCGGCAACAAGGCGATGCGATACTGATCATCTGCGACACAATAGTGAGCAACCTGTCGTGCGAAGGCTAGCTGTTCGGCAAATCGGGTCGTTCGAGAAGCTTCGCTTGCCGGTAACTCAAAACTGAGTTTTAGTGCGTCCAGGAATATGCCTGGCAACCCCCAGTCCAGCAATAGCATCAGGGTAAGTTCTTTGTGATCGACAGCAAAACGTTCACGTTCTAAATGTAGTAGATCATCACCCTGAGCAGTGCGGATACAGTCACCATAAATGTCCGACCAGGCGGTGGCCAAGGCCAGTCGGCCAATATCGGATAACAGCCCTAGGGTAAATGCTTCTTCTGGAGTTGCTGTGCGTTCGCGTGCAGTAATGCCGGCAATGGTAACGGCCATGGCTAGTGATTGCCCCCAATAGGCATCGTAATCAAAGCCGAGACAATGACTACTGCGATTGTTGCTGACTAATGACAAGCTTAGCGCAAAATTACGTACCGATTGCATGCCCATCATCATCACCGCGTCATTGACAGCAGCAATCGGTCGCCGGGCGCCAAAGGCGGCGGAATTGGCAAAGCTTAAAATGCGCGAGGTTAAGGCAGGATCGACTTTGACCAATTCGGACAATTGCTGCACGGTGGTAGTGTCTTTTTGTACCAGTTGCATGATGAGCAGGGCGGTACCAGAAGGTGAAGGCAGGCGCTCGGCAACCTTAAGTTCATGAAAGTTGAATTCGGTGTTCACAAGTTTACCCCTTGCTTTTGTTTCAGTGCGGCNNCCGGCCATCCCTTTGATGGCATGGGCAGCATCAGCTATAGCGGCATGGTCATCGCGAGTCAAAGCATCTTCAAGGTCAAATATTCTGGCTGGAGTTTCGATAAGGAATAAATCAATCATGTCGCCCAGTAGTTCTTGATCATCATCCAGACGTTTAAGCGCTACTGCTTCGTCCCAGCAGGCATTGGACGTTGTAGTGTCAATAATAACTTTTTTTACATCCTGTATATCCTCATCCGGGGCAGAGCCACCCAACCAACGGGCTAGCATTTTTGCCAGTTCCGATCTGGCAATAGGCTTGCTCAGGAAGTCATCCATGCCGGCGGATAAACATTTTTCACGCTCACCGGAGGAGGCATGGGCAGTTAAAGCAATCACGGGAATGCGTGCGGCGTTACCAGTTAACTCCTGACCGCGCAGGATACGTATGGCTTCGTAGCCATCCATTACCGGCATTTGGCAATCCATCAGGATTAAGTCGTAGCTTTTCTGCGTGAGCAAGTCTAAAGCCTCTTGGCCATTTTCGGCCAAGTCTGGAGTGCACTGGAATTTGCCCAGCATGGCCAAAATAACTTTTTGATTGACCTTGTTGTCTTCGGTCACCAGAATGCGCTTACAACTGTAATCAGGCAGAACATCGACTGCTTTAGCAGCCGTGACGGCTTTTTGAATTGGCGTATGTAGGGCGCTGGCGATAGCTTCAAACAACTGCGATTGCCGGACTGGTTTTAACAGGCTTTGGGCAAAACCCAGTGCCAGCCGGTCAGCCTCGGCGCCCATGCCGCCGGAAGACAGCAACAAACGGGGTGTGGCGGCGAGGGCCGGGCGTTGGGCGATGGCGCGTGCCAGCGCAAAACCGTCCATGTCTGGCATTTGCAGGTCTGACAGTAAAATGTCGTAGGCTGCACCGCGCTTGACTGCGGCTTCCAGTTCGGCCAAGGCGGCGGGGGCATTATCTTCTTCGCTGACGACTACGCCCCAGTGTTGCAGATAATGGCGCAGAATTTTTCGATTGGTAGCATTATCATCAACAATCAGTGCACGTCTACCAGAAAGATCGGTGACTGGGGTGGGCGGAGCTATGCTGTCAGCAGGTTGAAGCGGTAGACTGAACCAGAAGCAGGTACCTTGCCCGAGAGCGCTTTCCACACCAATGGTTCCTTGCATGATGTTTACCAGATTTTTACTGATGGATAGCCCCAAGCCCGTACCGCCAAATCGCCGGGCGGTCGAACTGTCAGCCTGAGAGAACGGTTGAAACAGGCGCGCCTGACCTTCCGGACTCATGCCGATGCCGGTATCTTTAACTTCAAATCGCAGTGTTGTTATGTTGTTGACTGATTCTTGCGCAAACACCTTAATTGAGACTTCGCCTTGATCGGTAAATTTAACAGCATTACCGATCAAATTGGTCAGCACCTGGCGTATACGGGTAGGATCACTATGCCAGCGTTGCGGCAAGCTAGGTGGTAAGAAGCAGTTAAGTTCCAACCCCTTGGCATGCGCGCGGCCAGACATCAGTGCGCAAACTTCTTCGACCAGCATCGGCAGGTTGAACTCAATGTGTTCCAGTTCAATTTTGCCGGCTTCCAGTTTGGAAAAGTCTAGAATGTCATTGATAATGGTTAATAATGATTCGGCAGAATTGGCGGCCGTTTCTACCAAATCCTCTTGCTCATGTGTCATGCTGGTATCTTTCAGAATATCCAGCATACCTAATACGCCGTTCATTGGGGTACGAATTTCGTGACTCATGTTGGCCAAAAACTCGGTCTTGGTTTTGGCGGCTTGCTCGGCGGCATCACGCGCTGCTTCCAATGACAGCTTGGCCTGTTCTTGTAACAACGCCAGCGCCAGCATGTCGCCAACTTGTTTTAGCATGGTCAGACGTGAGTCAAGATGAATGGGGTAAGGGTCAGTATAAAGAAACAGAATGCCCAAGGTAGCACCTGCCGAAACGATAGGCACAATATAATGCCCATGCGCCTTCATGTCATCGAAGACATGGTCATGGCGCGGGTCGCAGAAACAGTCATCAGAAACAATGAGTTCCTGAGAAATGGCGGCGCCCCCGCACAAACAGGCACCGTAAGGGATACGTTGCTCACGACGAATGAATTCATCACTGAATTTGCCATGCAATACAAACATATCCAGAAAATCCTGATCCGGGTCTTTAAGAAACACCCCACCTTTGCGCTGCAGGTCAAGCGCTTTCAAATCAAATAAAATGTCCAATACCTGAGTAAAGCGTTGCTGTATGGGTAGCGTACGTTGCAAGGCTTCGGAAATAGCCAGACGTGCTGCTGTGTCGGAATTTTCCAGGATCAGGGCGTGCTCCTTATTCACCAGATCAGTAATGTCGCGCTGAATTTGCACATAACCTATCAATGCACCGTCATTATTGCTAATAGCCGTGACGCTTACATCGGCCCAATAATCTCTGGTATCTGGTGGCGCGGTCTGGCCAGAAATGACAAACGGCGCGGGGCCTTTGCGCCGGTTCAACAAACGTCCACTCCAAGCGCTGCCTTGTCGTAAACAGCGTTGCATCTCGGCCATTACCTGTGGGTCGGCATTAGGGCTATCGAATACATTGGTCGAGCGACCCGCCAGCTGGTCTTCTGTCCAACCAGTAAAATCACATAATGCCGGATTGACATACTGAATATCCCCATGCTCATCTGTGGCAACAATCATTTCTCTGCAGGCATCCAGTGCCCTTTTTAGAGCCAACAGGCGGATTTCGTTTTCTTTAATTCGGGTAATGTCACGACGGATGGAAATATATTGCATGGGTTTACCATCGAGTCCCAGCATCGGCACGATGGTGCTGTCAACCCAATAAGGCAAGCCTTGTTTGCTGCGATTGCATACTTCCCCTTGCCAGAACTTGCCCTGAGCTATGGTGCGCCACAGGTTGCGGAAAAAGTCTTTATCATGATATCCAGAGTTGACAATGCGGTGATCCTGGCCTAGTAACTCACTTTCGCTGTATCCGGAAACTTCGCAGAAATGGTTATTGGCGTGAGTAATACGCCCGGTGACATCAGTAACGCTAACTAAGGCATGGACATCCAGAGCATTAAGTAATTGCTGATTCTCCTGGATCTGGCGCGCGTTGCTGGTTTGTTGTTCACTGATTTTTATGGCTAATGGCCGCAGCGACAACAGCCATATTAGTGGGCAAGCCAGCACGGAGAGTAGCATGGTGTCTGTTATCTTCTCCTGAAGTGGCGTTAACAGGATACCCCATTGCGGCAACACCTCCAGCAGTATCATGATTAGTCCTTCAGCTATTGCAATGACAGTGCTGATAATGAGTAAAGAGACAATGAATGAGTGTCTAAGCGATTTTGATAGTAGAGATGCGGTCATAGCTTGGCTTATCGGTTATGCGTCATTGAAGAGATTTACTGAGTAGTGCAGATGATCGACGGACTCAACTCCAGCAATCTCATCATGGACACGACGAAAATTTTCTGGTGTTGGCGGGCTCTGGCTTTTGGTAAGCTGCATCAGTGTCTGACAAGCCAGATCTAAAAGAGTCATTTTATGTTCCATATATTCGCTAACAGCCAATCTGCAAAAGGGAGTTGTTACATCATGTAATAGTTAGAACAATAATAAACGCTTGACCATCATGCCAATTTAGAGATTAAAGGGATATTTGGACTTCATCCGCTACGTTAGACATTTCATAATGTCGAAGCAGAAATGGTTAAATTCGAGATTGAAGGGCCAAGAAAAGGCAAATACATTGAGGTGAGCTGGTATTGTAGATTTCGGCTGACGCAATTTAAGGCATACTTGTGTGAACTTGGTGTCGAGGTTTACAGTCGGTTTAAACGCTATGCAAGTACGATATGTAACGGCGGCACTACCAAATGCCAAAATTTGCGTTACTCGCGACCCTATCCAACCCCGTTCGCTGCATTCTCTAGCACTTGCAAAAATGCATCACCGTAACGCGTTAGCTTGGCTTGTCCCACGCCGCTGATCTGGCTCATCTCAGTTAGGCTTGTAGGGCGGTGGTTGAGAATTTCCAGCAGGGTGCTGTCGTGGAAAATGACATAGGGCGGCACACCTTGTTCTCGGGCTAGTGATAATCGCTTGGCTTTGAGTGCGTGCCACAGTGGGTCGTCGCTAACATCCTCATAAGCTTCTTTGGCACGAGCGCCACGTTCGGCCTTACTGACTTTACGTGTGGCGACTTCAATATCACGGCGTAGCCAAACATCACTTTCACCGCGTAGCACTGGGCGGGCGGTTTCGGTGAGTTTCAGACCGCCGTAAACTTGTATATCGCTTTCGAGAAAGCCACCAGCCACTAGCTGCCGAAACACGCTGCTCCATTGTTGTTGCGAGAACACCTTGCCGATGCCAAAGGTGCTGAGTTGATTGTGGCTAAACTGTTCAACTTTTGGCGTAGCTTTACCTAGCAACACGTCGATTAAATGTACCACGCCGAAACGTTGCCCTGTACGGTAAACGCAAGAAAGCGCCATTTGCGCGGCTTGCGTGGCATCCCATGTATCCACGGGGCTTAAGCAGTTGTCGCATTGCTCGCAATTACCCGGGTGTTCTTCACCAAAATAGCGCAGTAAGGTTTGGTGGCGGCAGCTGGTAGATTCACAAAAACCCAACAGTGCATCCAGTTTCTGCCGCTCTACTTGTTTGCGTTCTTCTGGGGCATCGCCTGAATCCAACATCTTACGCATACTCACTACATCCCCTAGCCCATAGGTCATCCAAGCATTGGCAGGTAGGCCGTCGCGGCCTGCACGGCCTGTTTCCTGGTAATAACCTTCCATACTTTTGGGCAAATCCAAGTGCGCCACAAAGCGCACGTTGGGTTTATCAATACCCATGCCAAACGCCACGGTAGCCACCATAATCACGCCTTCTTCACGTAGAAATCGCCGCTGGTTTTGGTTGCGAACACCAGCATCCAAGCCAGCATGATAAGGCAATGCATCCCAGCCACGAGACTTTAGCCACTCGGCGGTTTCTTCTACCTTGCGGCGCGATAAGCAATAGATGATGCCTGCGTCATTAGCATGTTCGGACTCTAAAAATGACTCTAATTGCTGGCGAGCGTTGGCTTTTTGCATGACGCGGTAGCGAATATTCGGGCGGTCGAAGCTGGAAACAAACTGCCGCGCCTCTTCCAGCTTTAATCTTTCGACAATTTCAGCTCGTGTCGGAGCATCCGCCGTGGCAGTAAGCGCGATGCGCGGCACCTGCGGAAAGCGCTCATGCAGCACGGTAAGTTTGCGGTATTCTGGACGAAAATCATGCCCCCATTGCGATACACAATGTGCCTCATCAATAGCGAAAAGCGCTATACCAGCGCCCTCTTCTATTTGCTCTAGCAATGCCAAAAAGCTTGCCATCAGTAAACGTTCTGGTGCCACATACACAATCTGCAAATGCCCGCGCATCAACAGTGCAGTTATTTCACGAGATTCATCCGCGTTTTGGCTGGAATTCAAAAACGCTGCCCGTACACCAAGTTGTTTTAAAGCATCTACTTGATCTTGCATCAGCGCGATAAGCGGCGACACCACAATACCAACCCCCTCACGCAGCAACGCTGGCAACTGGTAACACAATGATTTGCCGCCGCCTGTGGGCATCAACACCAGCGCATCGCCGCCAGCTGTGACATGCTCTACAATGGCTTCTTGCTCACCTCTAAAAGTAGGGTAACCGAAAACATCGTGCAGGACTTGTTGGGGCTGATGTTGATAGGTGGAATTTGACATGGGCGGTATTGTACACCTCGAGTCAAGCCTATGCCTTAGGAGTGAGTGAGTTACATCAGCGCCATCATGTTAGTATAGGAACCAATATATTTATGACCCCGTGCCATGTAAACGGAGCGCTTTAAGAACGTGGAGAGATAAAAATGAAACTTGGAATTGTCGTCTACTCAAACGATGCAGAGACCATCTGGAACGCCTTTCGATTAGGCGTATTTTCGTGCAAGCAAGGAGATACAGTTTCAGTCTTTTTACTCGGTAAAGGCGTAGAGGCTGAATCACTTGATGGTGGTAAGTTTGACGTCATTGGACAGATACGCCTCTTTTCTGAGGCTGGCGGTTCAATTCTGGCTTGTGGAACCTGTCTCAAGATTCGTCAGTCCAATAGTTCAGGCATCTGCCTGGTATCTACGATGCAGGATTTACACGCGCTGATCCAAGGTTCAGACAAGGTACTGACCTTTTAGGAGAATTTAATCGTTTGTTAATCCCAAGTCAGTTCTGGATTAAATGGGGGTGATTATGCACAACTGGAATAACTATGACTGGGCTTATGGAGGAGGATTCATGATGGGATTCGGAATGATACTTGTATGGCTTATCCCGCTCGGGCTAATTATTGCGTTAGTGATGTATTTGAATAACCAGGGTAGGACAACAAGACAACCTGAAACGGCAATTGAGCTGCTGGAAAAAGCTTACGCTCGCGGCGAAATCAGCCGAGATGAGTTTCTGCAAAAGAAAGAGGATTTGTTAGGTACAAAAAAAACATTACATCAAAAGTAGCATGACAACTCTGGTGAGCATCAGCAAGTATTGACGATTAATAACGAAGACGATTAATAACGGAACTAGGTTAAGGAATCAGCTTGAACATCAACAGTATTAATTTCCAGCACCCAGTCTCATCATCTTAGGCGCACCAAAATAATAAAAAGGCCGAGTCATTTCTGACCAGGCCTTATGTTTTGTTACCAAAAACTAACGTTACTGAAGATTAACCTGCTGAATACCCGCTAACAACCATGCAGCGTTAGCCTCTTGCAGATTCTTTTGTATGTGCCAAATTTCATCTACATTTTCAGGTGAGCCATTGTTTTCGCTTAACTGTCCAGTGAAGCGCACGCTGGCAATTGAATGGTCACCTTCGTTTGCAACTTCTAGTAACTCTGCGTTAATGGCGATAACATCGGTTTTTTGCACTGTATTGCCACGTTCTTGCATTTGCATTGAGATTTCTGCAAAGATTTCTGGAGTGGTGTATTCGCGCACGTCGTTGATGTCTTTACGGTCATTAGCTGCTTGCAGGCGTATGAAAGACATTTTTGCATTGCGTAGAAAACTTTCTACCGGAAAATCTTGTGGAATATTGCCAGTATTTGAAGCAGCCGTTCCACCACCGTAGTTGGGCCTTTGCACAGATTCTGGCGCGTTATATGCCGCACCGCCGCCTGCATATTGCATATTATTTTGTTGAGCGTTTTTGAATTTTGAGATCAAAAACATAATGACACCTGCGGCAAGAAGCACCATCAAAATTGAGCTCATACCACCACCCATGCCTCCCATGCCGCCGCCAGCAAACATAGTAGCCAAGCCTGCGCCTATTGCCAAGCCAGCCAATGGACCCATCCATTTATTACCACTTGATGCAGGCGCTGGTGCGGGCGCAGCAGCGGGTGCCCTTTGCGCTTGCCTTGCTGGCATAGAACGGTTCTTACCAAAGCTGCTACCACCACCAAAACGTTTGGCTTCAGCCACTGTAGATAACAAGCTCATGCTAATCAAAGCAATCATCAATATCATTAAAAATCTTTTCATGTGATCCTTATTAAATCTGTAAATATTAAAGTGTATGAATTATAACAGTCTTGCAACTTGTTAATGGGGACAATAAGCAGACTAACAAGTGATCAGAATATTGCAGTCGTTTTACTGCTTGAAGTATAAAAATAATTAAGCCTGGTCATTTCTGACCAGGCTTAGTTATTTGGTAGGGCGTGCGAGGATCGAACTCGCGACAAATGGATTAAGAGTCCACTGCTCTACCAGCTGAGCTAACACCCCAATTTTTGTAATGCTCTATTTGTTAATGCGAAGTATAACAAAAATAGAAAACAGCCGCCTGCTTTAGAAACCAAAAGATGCAAATGTAAAACAAATAAAACTTGGTCATTTCTGAGTAGGCTTTGAGCTATTGTTGAACTAATTTCTTACAAAATCGTGATGTTTAAAATTCACTTAAAACGTAATGTGCGCTGCGTTTCGATTCACCAGCTTTTAAAAGCACGCCAAGCTCAATAAGCTCGTTGATGTCTCGTAATGCAGTATCCGTTGAGCATTGCGTTAATTTAGCCCACTTGCCTGTCGTTAGGTTGCCATTAAAGCCATGAATCAGCATATTGAGTATTTTCACCTGACGCTCATTCAACTTACCAACTGGCGCACGATGGCTAATATTTGCCAAATACACCACGCCCTTTAGCTCATTATTTGCACCCTGCACCGCACGCAATAGGCAGCCTAGAAACCATTCCAGCCATACGGTTACATCTAACGTGCCTTTTTGGGTTTGTTCAAGGTTATTGTAGTAATCATCTCGCTCGCGCTGCATCTGCGCTGATAAGCTATAGAACCTTTGGGGAGAACCGTCTGCACGTGCCAGAGCCATATCACATACGGCACGCCCTATCCGACCATTGCCATCATCAAGCGGGTGCAAAGTAACAAACCACAAATGTGCCAGCCCTGCCTTGATGACCAGGTCTAATCCTGGCTCGCGATTAAACCATTGCAGAAAGTGCGCCATTTCGGCTTTTATGACTGCTGCTGAAGGCGCTTCATAATGCACTTTCTCGCGACCAACGCTACCAGATATTACTTGCATAGCACCAGCAGCGTCATTTCTGTACGCGGCAACGGTAAGTTTGTACATACCACTGTGGCCAGCAGGGAAAAGTGCAGCATGCCAGCCAAACAACCTATCTTCAGTTAAGGGATTGTCGTGATTGCGTGTTGCGTCCAGCACCATTTCAACGACACCATCCACATGCTTGTCTGAAGGCACTAAGCCGCCAGCGGCTATACCAAGCCTTCTGGCAATAGATGAGCGTACAGCCTCAGGATTCAGCCGCTCGCCTTCAATTTCACTCGACTTAACAACTTCGCTAGTCAATACTTTAAGGCTTGCTTCTTCAGCGAGTTTGAACCCTAATGCTTGCATCGCACCAAGCAAGCGACCTCGCTCAAGATTCACCTGAGAGAGTAGCCGTGCAAGCGCGTCTCGATTAAATGTCCAATGCGGCCATTCCGCTTGCTGCCAGATATATTTTGGGTTATTACCGCTATTCATGCGGTAATAATGTCACGTTATTACCGCGTAGTCAATTATTACCGCTAAATTTGCGGTGATAAATAGGAGTCATCACTGCATTGGTGTGAGTCATGATTAAACAACTTTTTCACACAATCCACATGCCAGAGCATTTGCAAGAGATAAGAAGTCTTAATCCGATGGCGGGATTAAATCTCGGTTGAACTTTTGTTGAACTTATAAGGAGACAAGGGGTTACGATTTCTCGTAACCCCTTGATTTATTGGTAGGGCGTGCGGGGATCGAACCCACGACAAACGGATTAAAAGTTCATACCGAATATCCAACATTGAATATGCTTACAAGGCCATGTCAGTTCTACGAAATCCCGCTCTTAAAGCAATTTATGGCCCGTAAGCACCTCGTGCTCTCCATTTTTGCGGAACAAAATTTCGTTACATATTTAAGCATATTATTTTCGTAAATTTGGTTATATCTTAGTGGTGAAATTCAATTTCTGTCTGTCAGTTAATGTTAACTTATTATTTAAGATCCTGTCGTTCTATGGCTTTTTGCATATCACTCAGTAAAGAATCATCGTGGTAGCGTGCGTCGTTTCTACATATTGCAACCACACGATGATACGCACTTTCAATACGACTCAGTACGTCTTTAATATCATCATCTCCAAGCCCTAAGCGATTGCCGTATGCAAGCAAATTTTTATTCATTGGGTAAGTTTTACTTTTATTCAACTTTAAAGCCATCTTGCCATCTAATTCTGGATAAACATCAGTGCACACTACATCATAGACTGGCGCTAATGCTCTGGCTGAAGTGGGATTCTCATAAAGCATGCCAAAGTTTTTGAGATGCGCGTCACCATCTCGCAAGTAACAAGAAAGTGCCACGCGCTCAAACAACCTTCTCAATTGAACAACGCGGCCTTCCCCTGCAAATAACTCAACCGCTTGCGCAATCATTTCGTAACTACCTTCATATTTTTGATTTGCTGTACGGCCAGTCAACACAGCCATGTCTTCAAAACCCAAAGCTTTACCATCTGGTTTGCGATCAAAGCGAGACATAATAAATAACAACCCATCATCAGAAAGCCAAAAGTCTGGCACAGTCAAACCAGCTTCTTTAGCCACCAGCATACAAAAATACTCATTTCGCGCAAGACCTGGGTAATCGTCACCTTCAGCTTTAACAATCACAGTTTTTAGCGGCAACGCAGCATGTTCAGCTGGTGTACTAATAACATTACCGCCAACTAAATGACTGTTAGCCAAAGGAACCAACGCTTTGGGCTGAACACCAGAAACACCTGAACCTAAAGCATATTGGTCTACTAACCGTTTAAAAAGAACACCCGACGGCTGCGACAGCAATTCTTCTAAGCGCTCGCCACTATTTTCTGGTGGTGTTTCACCAGGTAGCGCATAGGTTAAACGTCCAATTTGATTGCTTCCAGCTAAATACAACAGAAACATATCACTTGGCGCACCCATGCGCTGTAAGCGTTCTTCAATAATATAACGTAGATAACCCTCTGGACGGTTCATGGCAAACACGCTCATCAAATCACCGCTGGTATAACTTTCTTGTCGCACGGGCATCACGAGTGATATTGCTAACGCATCACTAACTTGACCATAGTTAAAGACATAGCGACTTTCTTTACTCAACAGACCGCTCAAACCTTGCGGCGTATGAATTTCAAGTTGATGAATTTTATTGAAGAGCCTTTCGATAGAGAATGGTTCAGCCATACTTATCCTTCATCTTTGAATATGGTCGAAAGCTCTTCATACGCAACGGCATCTCTAGGCCGCAAAGCTAGCTCACAGCCCAACGCATTAACAATTCGGCAAAGTTCTTTTAAACCTATGTTGCCAGCGCTTTCTGCATTAGTTATTGTACGACGTGCCACTTTTGCTTGTTCGGAGAGTGCTTGCTGACTGATGTTGCGCGCGCGTCGCTGCTTGCGCAATTCGGTTGCAAGTCGTTCTATATTCGTAATGGGGTGCATATTTGCATTTTTGAGCGTCATAATGCGCATAATATACACTAAAAAATAAATTAGTGCATTATATTGCGCATAAACAAGCAGCGTTGCAGACAAAAAAGCAAGTCCAGCCAGATAGTCTAAATTAGCTAAAAATGTCTATTTGCGGAAAAGTAAGGTAATTGCGGAAATAAATAAAGCGGCTTAACTCTCGCTAAGCCGCCTTGGTATTGGTAGGGCGTGCGGGGATCGAACCCACGACAAACGGATTAAAAGTCCGCTGCTCTACCAGCTGAGCTAACGCCCCATTGTACTAATGGGTAATACTGTAATTCTGGTGTGAAATTTTTCTACCGCGATTGAATTACTGTGGCTTTAATTACTTTGCCAAAGCTTTACTCACGAAAGGGCGCAATTATGCTAGAAACTCCAGGCCTGGTCAATGCAAAACTAGCAAATAAGTTAACTTTTTATATTCTTTATAATTAATGGAGTAATGAAACTTTTTTAAGCAATTTATGCAGACCTGTTTTATAACTATTTTAGATTGCCACGCTATGCTTGCAATGACAGCAACACTTAGCGCATACCAGGCATTTTTCCACCCAGCATATTACCCATGCCGCGCATCATTTTTGCCATGCCGCCTTTTGCGAACATTTTCATCATTTTTTGTGTTTCTTCAAACTGTTTTAACAGACGATTCACATCTTGCACTTGCACACCTGAGCCGGCTGCAATCCGACGTTTACGCGTTGCCTTGATTAGCTCTGGCTTGCGGCGCTCAAGCGCTGTCATGCTGTTGATAATGCCTTCAATACGACGAATGCTTTTATCCGCATCATCAGGGTTCATCTTTGCGGCCATGCCTGCCATTTGGCTTGGCATTTTATCCATAAGTGCGCCCATGCCACCCATTTTTCGCATTTGTGACATTTGCGCTTTAAAGTCATCTAAATCAAAGTTTTTACCAGATTTAACTTTATCGGCGAGTTTTTGCGCCTCTGCCATATCGACGTTTTTATGGGCTTGCTCAATCAGGCTGAGTACATCGCCCATGCCCAGTACGCGCGAGGCCATGCGCTCTGGGTGGAATGGCTCTAAGCCATCCACTTTTTCACTTACGCCAATAAATTTAATTGGCTTGCCAGTAATATGGCGCACCGATAGCGCTGCGCCGCCGCGTGAATCACCATCTAACTTGGTGAGTATGATACCGGTAAGCGGCAGCGTGTCGCCAAAGGCTTTAGCAGTATTGACGGCATCTTGACCTTGCATGGCATCGACCACGAACAAAGTTTCAATTGGGTTAAGCAGCGTATGTAACGCTTTAATTTCCGCCATCATCGCTTCATCAATACCCAGGCGACCTGCAGTATCGAAAATCACCACATCGTAATAACCACGTTTCGCAAAATCTAATGCGGCATTGGCAATGTCTGCTGGCTTTTGATTGGCGTTGCTATCAAAACAATCTACCTCTAATTGTTTGGCGAGCGTTTTAAGTTGTTCAATTGCGGCAGGACGATACACGTCGGCACTGGCTAGCAGCACTTTCTTTTTTTGCTCTTTTAACAGTTTTGCAAGCTTGGCTGAAGTAGTAGTTTTACCAGAGCCCTGTAAGCCAGCCATGAGAATGATGGCTGGCGGTACTGCGGCTAAGTTTAAGCCTACGTTAGCCTTGCCCATCAGCACGGCGAGTTCGTCATGCACTACCTGAATAACCGCCTGCCCTGGTGTCAGGCTTTGCAATACTTCCTTACCCTGAGCACGCAGTTTTACTTGTGCGATAAAGTCTTTAACGACTGGCAAGGCAACGTCGGCCTCAAGCAGCGCCATACGCACCTCGCGCATCGCGTCTGAAATATTATCTTCAGTCAGTCTTGCTTGACCACGTAAATTTTTAATAACGCCTTGTAGGCGGTCGGTTAAGTTTTCTAGCATTGCGTACTCTTACAAATCATTAGAGCTCAATTTTACCTCAAGCTATTATAATTAATGCATATTTGCGCCATAATTACGTTAAGAGCATTTTTAATAATTAAAATTTCGTCGCTATGCGGCGTTGCTCATAAAAAATTACTCCTTACGTATGAAGCATATGCCGCGTCCAGATTTTTTACTCGCGCCTTGCCTGGCTTAGAAATTTTAATTTTTAGAAACACCCTTATGCAAAAATTAATTCCTTATTTAGTGGTTGTGTTTATCTATTTGGCAGTGGCTGTTGACTTTTGGCGTGGCGCTAAAACATCTGCCAGCGCACAATCGTTAAAGCTGCACACAGCCATAATAGCGCTTGGGCTGATTATTCATGCCTGGTTGTTATACCAGGTCATTTTTGCAAATGGCTTTAATTTAGGATTTTTTAATGTACTTTCGGCAATATCCTGGCTTACAGTGCTTATTTACTGGCTGGCCGATTTAAAACACCAACTCACTAACTTACAAGCTTTTGTGCTGCCACCGGCGGCTATTTTTGCACTGTTGCCTGCATCTAATGGAACAAACCACTTTCTACCTACGACTGAATCGCCGCTGTTTTTGGCACATATCGCCATTGCATTGTTGGCTTACAGCTTGTTTACATTCGCCACTTTACATGCGTTGCTCATGACCATTGCTGAGCGTAGCCTGCATAACAAGCCTACGCTCATCAAATTACCGAGCTTTCCACCACTCATGGTGATGGAAACTTTGTTATTCAGAATCATTGGCTTAGGTTTTATTTTGCTTACCATCACCCTGATTAGCGGCATGTTGTTTTCAGAGCAAATTTTTGGCAAACCGATGCAGTTCAGTCACAAAACCATATTTTCTATCGCCTCATGGATTATTTACGGCTGGCTGCTATTTGGTCGCTTTCAATACGGCTGGCGTGGACAAAAAGCCATTAAGCTAACGCTGATTGGCTTTGTATTATTGTTACTGGCGTATGTGGGTAGTAAATTTATATTGCAGGTGTTGTTACATCGATAGGCATCTGTAAAATCTAACAAAAACCTAGCGTAAGCTGATTTGTGGCCAGCCTTGCTGTTTTGCATACGCGGTTAATGTTTCATCCGCATCTACCGCAACTGGGTGAGTTACCAACTTCATCAGTGGCAAATCGTTATGCGAGTCACTATAAAAATAACTGGTTTCAAAATCGCTTAATTTTAACCCACGTGCCTCTAGCCACTGATTGATGCGAGTCACTTTACCCTCTTTGTAAGTAGGCACACCCGTTACGCCACCTGTGTATTCACCATTCACCATTTCAGGGTCGCTACCAATTAAGTGCTCAATGCCATAAGCAGTGGCGATAGGCTTGGTCACGAAACTATTAGTTGCGGTAATCACCACACACAAATTACCAGCTTGTTTGTGTTTATCCACCAAGTCTTGCGCTCTTTGTGTCATCATCGGGCGGATAATTTTTTGCATATATTTCAAATGCAGTTCATCCAGAAACTTTTTGGGGTGCTGCGAAAGCGGTTGTAGCTGAAACTTTAAAAATTCCACTATATTTAAACAACCATTTTTGTAATCTAAGTAAAACTGCTCGTTGCGAGCGTGATGCGTTTTCGCATCTAGCAAACCTTCCTCAATTAAAAATAAACTCCAGTTATAGTCGCTATCGCCTGCTAGTAAAGTATTATCCAAATCGAATAAGGCCAAGTTTTGTTTATTTGTCAGGTTTTGTTTCATCTTAAATATCTTTATTGATTGCAGAAAGTACTAAAAACACACCCACTAAAATCACTCCGAGCGCTATGAATTCCATTGTAGCAACATGCTCGTTTGCCAACCAAATACCTAAGATAAACGCCACCACAGGATTAACAAAGGTATTACTACTTGCCACCAATGGCCGCACTGTTTTAAGTAAATATTGATACGCACTGTAGGCTACCAACGAGCCTAACACCACTAAAAACATCATAGCACCCCATGATTTTTGGCTGATGTGTTGCGGCCATGCTTCGCCTTGCAATGTGCTCATTAGCAACAGCATCACTCCACCTGCCAGCATTTGCGCGGCACTTGCCATTAAGCCGCTAGGCATTGCCAAGCGCCTGCTCCACACCGAGCCAAACGACCAACTTGCCGCAGCAAAAATCAGCAGCAACGCACTGGTTAAATCGCCATGCAAGCTACCGCCAACATTTAAGAGGACTATGCCAACAAAGCCAACTGTTATGCCCAGCCACTCTTTGCTTGTAATTTTATGCCCCCAAATGGAGGAAAAAATCGCCATCCAGATGGGCGCAGTGGCGATTGAAAGCGCGGCCACGCTGGATGATACCGTTTGCTGCACATAGCACACTGTGCCATTACCCAAAGCAGGCAACAAAATACCCACAGCGCTCGCGCCTAGCCACTGCTGCTTTGTAGGGTTAGGTGAGCCTAAATAGCGCATCACACTATATAGAATCGCCCCAGCAACAGTAAAGCGCGCGCCTGCCATCAAGAATGGCGGGAAGCTTTCTATGCCAAAACGGATGGCGAGATAAGTAGAACCCCAGATGAAATAGGTGCAAAACAGCGCTAAAACAATCAGCAAGCTTTGGTTTTTATTACTCATTCAGATTCGCTTCCAACCCATTTCAAGATTGCATGAGAACGAGGCACCTGAACGAAGACAGCACGTTAAGTACGGCAAGTTCAGGCAACTAAAGTTATCAAGCAATGTTAATGCTTAAACTTGCGGGTGAGCGCGCTCTGACTTGGACTGTATCTTATTAAGCGCATTCAAATACGCCTTTACAGACGCAACTACAATGTCAGTATCCGCGCCCTGCCCATTCACAATACGCCCACCTTTTGAAAGACGCACCGTCACTTCACCCTGCGCATCTGTACCGCTGGTAATATTGTTAACAGAATAAAGCTGTAACTCCGCGCCACTTTTCACCATCGTTTCAATCGCCTTGAAAGCCGCATCTACTGGGCCACCGCCATCAGCTTCAGCACGTTTTTCAACACCATTTTCTGACACGGTAATGATCGCATGCGGCACTTCACCCGTAATGGACGCCACTTGCAAATACACAAGTTTGAAGCACTCAGGTGCTTCTGAGATGAACTCATCACTTACTAAGGCATGCAAATCTTCATCAAAAATCTCAGATTTTTTATCCGCTAAAGTTTTAAATCGTGCAAACGCGGCATTCAATAAATCTTCAGTTTCAAGCTCAATTCCCAACTCTTTCAAGCGGGTTCTGAAGGCGTTACGGCCAGACAACTTACCAAGCGTTAATTTATTAGCGCCCCAGCCCACATCTTCTGCTCGCATAATTTCATAAGTTTCACGATGCTTTAATACGCCATCCTGATGAATACCGGATTCGTGTGCAAAAGCATTGGCGCCAACAATCGCCTTGTTTGGCTGTACTGGGTAGCCAGTAATCGTCGAAACCAATTTGCTTGTTGGTACGATTTGGGTCGTATCAATCCGCGTAGTCAAGTTGAAAATATCACTGCGGGTTTTAATCGCCATCACAACTTCTTCAAGACTGGCATTACCAGCACGCTCACCCAAGCCGTTTATGGTACATTCGACTTGTCGCGCGCCATTCATTACAGCAGCCAATGAGTTGGCTACAGCCATACCCAAATCGTTGTGACAATGTGTTGACCACACCACTTTGTCACTATTTGGCACACGAACAATCAATTCACGCATACGCTCACCCCAAGGCGCTGGAATGCTATAACCAACCGTATCAGGCACATTAATGGTTGTTGCGCCAGCTTGAATGACCGCATCAAATATGCGGATCAAGAAATCCATGTCAGAACGCACGGCATCTTCTGCTGAAAATTCAACGTCATCGGTATATTCCAACGCCCATTTCACGGCTTGGACCGCGCGCTCCACGACCTGATCTTCTGTCATGCGAAGCTTGTTTTCCATGTGAATCTTACTGGTAGCAATAAATGTGTGAATACGTCCACTAGCCGCATGTTTAATCGCCTCACCTGCACGACGTACATCGTTTTCACTCGCTCGCGCAAGTGAGCATACGGTTGAGTTTTTAATAATTTTGGCAATTTCTGATATTGCATCAAAATCGCCAGGACTTGCGGCGGCAAACCCTGCCTCAATCACGTTCACGCCCAACTTTTCAAGCTGGCGCGCAATACGGACTTTTTCTTCTTTGGTCATGGCCGCACCCGGGCTTTGTTCGCCATCGCGCAAAGTGGTGTCAAAAATAATAATCTGATCTTGTTTCATCATCATTACCTAACTTTTTTTATTCAGTTTAATCTTTAATTAAAATCTAGTATGGATGAGCTAAAATTTAATTAAGCTCAACCAATTAGCATCTCGCTGCAGTTATATTATGCAACGTCTTTAATACATGGGAGGGGTATGGTTTGCGCGCTAGCGCAGGGTGTGTGCGCACTGTGCTTTAATACGTGGTGGTGCAGCACGTAACGCAAACATTTGGCACAATAGTAATGCGCCAGCCATGAAACTGACCGCATAAAAAACATTTGAAATGTGTAAATTCAACATAGTGATAGAAATATAGTATTTTTTACAATGTTCTGCAAGTGTTTAAGTAGTTGAATTTGTTTATTATGCGGACTATTCCGTCAATCAGGCGACTTTAGATTAAATTTCTCACGCACCCAAAGCGCATAACCCGAAAGCGCATATACGGTCATCACAAAAAATAACACTTCTGGCGGGCTATATGAAACTAACACAATCGCCAACATAATACCTAAAATCACAAAGAATGGCACGCTGTCCTTTAGGTTAATATCTTTACCGCTGTAATAGCGCAAATCGCTCACCATTGAAACACCCGCAAACACCGTAATACCCCAAGCCATCCATTTCCATTGCAGGATGCCGAAAAATATATCACGTCCACTCACACCATATTCGTATGATACCCATACAAAACCTGCTAATAGCGCAGCAGCGCCTGGGCTAGGCAAACCTTGAAAATATCGTTTGTCTTGATGTTCATCATCTAATTTTGTATTAAATCTGGCTAATCGTAACGCCGCACAAGCGCAGTAAACAAAAGCAGCCAGCCAGCCTAATTTACCTAGCGGTTTTAATGCCCAAACGTAAAGTATAAGCGCAGGCGCTACGCCAAACGACACCATGTCGGACAAGCTGTCATATTCTGCACCAAACGCACTTTGCGTATTGGTCATGCGTGCCACACGCCCATCAAGCCCATCCATCACCATGGCAATAAAAATAGCAATTGCAGATAGCTCAAATTTGCCATTCATTGCCTGCACAATAGCGTAAAAGCCTGCAAATAGTGAAGCAGAAGTAAAAAGGTTTGGCAGTAAATAAATGCCGCGCTCTTTTAAACCACCTTCAAGTAGCGGCTTCTTACTTTGTGTACGTGATGGTTTTTCAGCCATAATCAAACTTTTCAATGAAAGAACTTATCATTAGTATAACAAAGCTAAGCTTTTTGGGGCTGATAAAAAGGCATTGCTTGTTAAAAGCAGAATTCTTATGAAAAGAAAAAATTAAGCAGTGTGTTAATATCGCGGCCTAATTTAACAAGTTTTATGCCTTAGAATTCACATCATGCAATTTACACTACACAAACAAGATAGTCTTGCCCGCCGCGGCACATTAAAGCTTGCTCATGGCGAGGTGCAAACACCCGCTTTTATGCCAGTGGGTACTTATGGCACAGTTAAAGCCATGTCGCCACTGGAGTTAAAAGAAATTGATGCACATATCGTACTGGGTAATACCTTTCATTTATGGCTGCGCCCAGGGTTAGATGTAATAGCTGCGCACGGCGGCTTGCACAAGTTTATGGGATGGGATGGCCCGATACTCACGGATTCCGGTGGCTTTCAGGTGTGGAGCTTGGGTGCATTACGCAAGATTACTGAAGAAGGTGTGAAATTTCGCTCGCCTATCAATGGCGACAACTGCTTTTTAACACCTGAAGAATCGATGCGCATTCAAAAAGTGTTGAATTCTGACATTGTGATGATTTTTGATGAATGCACGCCTTACCCCGCCACCGTTAAAGAAGCCAACGATTCCATGCAGCTTTCGTTACGCTGGGCACACAGAAGCAAAGATGCGCATGCTGGGAATGACAATGCACTATTCGGCATTATTCAAGGCGGCATGTATGAAGATTTACGCGACATTTCACTGGCTGGCTTAACCGATATTGACTTTGACGGTTATGCTATTGGCGGCTTATCAGTCGGCGAGCCTAAAGAAGATATGTTACGCATACTTGCTCACACCGCACCCAAAATGCCGCAAAACAAACCGCGCTACTTAATGGGTGTGGGTACGCCAGAAGATTTGGTAGCCGCCGTTAGCCAAGGTATAGACATGTTCGACTGCGTAATGCCAACCCGTAACGCCCGCAACGGCTGGCTATTTACCCAATATGGCGATATTAAGATTAAAAATGCCGGCTACAAGACCGATACCCAACCTTTAGATGCCGATTGCAACTGTTACACCTGCCAGAACTTCAGCCGCGCCTATTTGCACCATTTACATAAAGTGGGCGAAATTCTAGGCTCGCGCTTAAACACCATTCATAACCTGCATTATTACCAAGTGTTGATGGCTGGTATGCGTAATGCCATCGAAGCGGGCACGTTTGAGGCATTTAAAACTGAGTTTTCGGCAAAACGCGGGAGTTTGTCTTAACACTACTAGAGCGCAGTTTGTGTTAAAATCCGAAGCTAATTTTTTTGCAATCTCAGCCAATTTTATAAGAAGGTAATATCGTGTTTATTTCAAATGCATACGCAGCGTCTACCCCAGCAGCTACCGATTTAATGAGCTTTTTGCCGCTCATCGTTATTTTTGTGTTGTTTTTCTTCATGATTATTCGCCCACAAATGAAGCAAGCCAAAGAACAACGCAATATGATCGCGGCTTTGCAAAAAGGTGATGAAGTTGTCACCAGCGGCGGCATTATAGGCAAAGTAACTAAAGTAACAGATGCGTTTGTTACCGTTGAAATTGCAACGAATACAGAAATCACTGTGCAAAAACAAGCCATACAAAGCGCACTGCCAAAAGGTACGATTAAGAATATTTAGCATTTTGTAAAAAATATTCGAATTAACGCTACTACTTAAACCATACCTCGTTATTGACTAGAGTCTCACTATGAACCGCTACCCAATGTGGAAGAACATCTTCGTTGCAATCATGATTTTGATTGGACTGATCTATACCATTCCGAACTTCTTTGGTGAATCTCCTGCGGTACAAATTACGCCTGCTAAAAGCACGACCAAACTTGACTCAGCATTACTAGGCCAGATAGAGACAATCTTCAAGCAAGAAAAAATTGAATATGAGGGTGTTTACCTGGATGCACGCGGTGTTAAAGCCCGTTTTGCCAGCACTGATACACAAATCAAAGCTAAAGATGTGCTACAGGCAAATCTTGGTAAAGATTATACGGTAGCACTCAACCTGCTCTCTCGTTCGCCTGACTGGCTACGTAGCTTTGGTGCAAAACCAATGTATTTAGGTTTGGATTTACGTGGCGGTGTGCATTTTTTAATGCAAGTGGATATGAAAGCAGCGTTAAGCAAAGCGGCTGAACGTTTTGTTGGCGACTTTAGAATCGCACTGCGTAAAGAGCGTATTTCGTACGTTGGCGTAACGCGCGAAGGAGAAACCGTACAAATCAACTTCAATAATGAAGCTGAGCTCACAAAGGCTAAAGCTATTATCAGCAAAGAATACCCTAATTTAACATTAACTGAATCAACCAGTGGCGAAGAAAAAATACTGAAAGCTTCTCTTAGTTTGGTTGAGCAAAAGCAGATTCAAGACTTTGCTATCAAGCAAAATATTCAAACGCTACATAACCGGATTAACGAGCTTGGCGTAGCCGAGCCAATTATTCAACAACAAGGAACTGACCGCGTGGTAGTGCAACTGCCTGGCGTGCAAGACACCGCCAAAGCCAAAGAGATTTTAGGCCGCACTGCCACGTTGGAAATTCGCATGGTGGATGAAGAAAAATCCGATACTGCTACACTTGAAAAAGCCGACAAAGGCCAAGCGCCATTGGGTGATGAAGTATATAAAGACCGCGAAGGTCGTGCAATTTTAGTGAAAAAGAACGTGGTACTCACCGGCGATTACATTACAGATGCAGGGCCTGGCGTTGACAGTCAATCTGGACGATCAACAGTAAACGTAAGGCTAGATGCACGTGGTGCGCGCATTTTTCAACAAGTCACACGTGAAAACGTAGGCAAACGTATGGCGATATTGCTCATTGAAAAAGGCAGTACAGAGGTCATTACCGCCCCTGTAATTAACGAAGAAATTGGCGGCGGTCGTGTGCAAATTTCAGGCATGGCCAACACGCAGGAAGCCACCGACATCTCACTGCTGTTGCGCGCTGGTGCGCTTGCTGCGCCTATGGATATTATTGAAGAACGTACAGTCGGCCCAAGTATGGGACAAGATAATATCAATCGCGGCATGCATTCAACCCTGTGGGGCTTTGCCGCAATTGCAGTGATGATGATGATTTATTACATGGCATTTGGTGTGGTTTCAGTAGCCGCGCTAGCCATTAACTTATTGCTATTGGTGGCTATTTTATCCATGTTGCAAGCAACGCTCACCTTACCTGGCTTGGCGGCGATTGCGCTAGCACTTGGTATGGCGATTGATGCCAACGTATTGATTAATGAGCGAATTCGCGAAGAACTACGCAACGGAAATACACCTCAAGCCAGTATTCACGCGGGTTATGACCGTGCATGGGATACTATTTTAGATTCAAACGTCACCACGCTGATTGCAGGTTTAGCCCTGTTTATGTTCGGTACTGGTCCGATTAAAGGCTTTGCAGTGGTGCACGTATTAGGAATATTGACATCAATGTTTAGTGCGGTACTGGTATCGCGCGCTATTGTTAACTTGATTTATGGCTATCGCCGCAAGGTCAGCAAGCTATCAATTGGTCAAATTTTCAAAGCTTAGATTTAAGTTTAAACTTAAGTTAAAAAAATTATTTAGAGTAAACACTTTTAGAGTACACCCTATGGAATTATTTAGAATTAAAAACGATATTCCCTTTATGAGTTACGGTCGTCTCACGACCGCAATCTCATTAGTGACATTTATATTGGCGATTATATTTTTAGTGGCGCGCGGCTTAAATTTTGGCGTGGACTTTACCGGCGGCACAGTCATGGAAGTCAACTATCCACAAGCAGCTAATCTTGAGAGCGTGCGCAAAGCTGTAGATAGCATTGGCTTAAAGGAAGCAACTGTACAAAATTTCGGCTCTAGCCACGATGTGCTGATTCGCTTGCCTGTAAAACCAGACATATCTGTTTCACAACTCTCTGAGCAAGTTAAAGCTGCGTTAGTAAAGGCAGATGCAACCGCTGAAATACGTCGTGTGGAAGCTGTAGGGGCGCAAGTGGGCGATGAGCTATATGAGAATGGTGGATTAGCGCTGTTTTTTGTGTGCGTAGGCATTGTGTTATACCTGTGGCTACGTTTTGAATGGCGTTTTGCAGTAGCGGCGATTATCGCCAACATGCATGACGTGGTGATTATTTTAGGCTTTTTCGCCTTCTTTCAATGGGAATTCAATCTGACTGTACTTGCGGCGATTTTAGCAGTATTAGGTTATTCAGTGAATGAATCTGTGGTGGTATTTGACCGAGTACGTGAAAATTTCCGTAAAATGCGTAAAGCCTCTGTGGTGCAAGTGATTGATAACGCCATTACCCGCACCATGTCACGCACCGTGATTACCCACATGATGACGCAAACCATGGTCGGCTCAATGTTGCTGTTTGGTGGTGAAGTGCTACATAACTTTGCCTTAGCGCTGACTATTGGTATTTTGTTTGGTATTTACTCTTCAGTATTGGTTGCTTGCCCAATCGCTATGTGGCTAGGCGTAAACCGTGCTAATTTAATTGGTGACGTTGAGAAAAAAGAAGCCGGTAAAGTAGAAATTGCCGAACCACACCCTTCAGAATTTAACTCTTAATCGTAGACAAATTCCAGCAGTTACAAATCCGGGCCTGGAATATCAAGTGTGCCTATGAAGCACAGGCCCCTTATAAAATTGACTTTATGGGATGCAGTGCAAGGCGCACGGAACACATAAACTGTCCATCGACAAGCTCGGGGCCAAGATAGTACGTGTTGTATAGCGGGGTTACGAGCACCGCGCAACACCGTATACGACTTTACAAGTGCTTTAGCACTTAGCAAATCGGAGTCCCCTTGTGGTGCAATGTATTTATAAAATCAATTTTTAAAATACCCTGCACTTGATTACTACCGCCACTCACGTATACACTCTCGACACCTCCAACTATTTAACACAACCCATTGGATAATATTCCCATCTCTTGGCAGCTAGGCGCACTTGCCCTGCTGTTGCTTATTTCCGGCTTTTTTTCAATTGCTGAAACCAGCCTCATGTCGCTCAATCGTTATCGTTTACGACATTTAGTGAAAGAAGGTCATCGCGGTGCACGCCTAGCCAGTGCGCTATTAGCTAAAACTGATAAGTTACTGGGTGTAATTTTACTATGCAATAATTTTGCCAATGCCGCCTCCGCTACCTTGGTCACGGTTATTATAGTAGAGCTATTTGGTGAAGGTGAATGGGTGCTGATGTTGGGTACACTGGCCGTCACTTTTGCTATTCTGGTATTCAGCGAAATCTCACCCAAAGTCATCGCTGCGGCATACCCGGAAAAACTGGGGATATTTTGCAGCTATATACTCTACCCTTTACTCAAGGTCTTATATCCTGCAGTTTGGTTCATCAATTTATTCGTTGGTGCTTTACTACGCTTACTTTGCGTAAGAGTGAATTTTGAAGAAACAACACAAGCCCTCACTATGGATGAACTGCGCAGCATAGTGACCGATGCAGGTCATTTTATGCCGAAAAAGCACCGAGCTATTTTATTGAATTTATTTGATTTGGAAAAAATTACAGTCGACGACGTGATGACCGCACACACCTTGGTAGAGACGATAGATTTTGATGCGCCACTTGAAGACATCTTGCAACATATCTCCAATAGCCACCACACACGCTTACCTGTGCGCCAAGGCGAGAATGAGGAAATCATCGGCATTTTGCATATTCGCAAAATAATTAGCCAATTGCGCTCTCACCGTGAAAACAATGAGTTAGATAAAGATGCGTTACGTGAAGTGATTGCAGAACCGTATTTCATCCCATCTGGTACGCCGCTTTATACACAAATACAGCAGTTTCAAGAGAATCAGCAACGCGTAGCACTGGTAGTAGACGAATATGGTGAGTTCAAGGGCTTAGTCACTTTGGAAGACATTCTTGAAGAAGTGATTGGTGACTTTACAACGCAATCCACCTCTCGCCTTGGTAGTTACCGCAAAGAAACAGATGGTAGCTGGCTAGTGGACGGTAGTAGCACGTTGCGCGATCTCAATAAAAAACTAAACCTTAGCTTACCACTTGATGGCCCTCGCACCCTCAACGGCTTGATACTCGAGCATTTTGAAAACATTCCGGAATCCAATACCAGCTTTAAAGTTGGCACCCACGTGCTAGAAATTGTGCAAACCCAAGACCGTATTGTCAAAAGCGTCAAAATATTTCCTTAATCTGCATATCTTTAGCATAGCTGTTCCCCACAATGAAATTTAATTAATCATTTACTATGACCCTATTCAAATTGAGCTTGAATTTTCTACAATTTGGCTCAGAATAGATTGCAGTATGGCTAACTTACCTTCTGATAACAACACGGCTCTTAAACCTGAAGTTGCAAAACCTAAATTGCCCCCCATGTTTAAGGTAATGCTGTTGAACGACGATTACACCCCGATGGAATTTGTGGTGGAGACGATAGAACATTTTTTTAACAAAAGCCGTGAACAAGCGACACAAATCATGCTCAAAGTACATACCGAGGGTATGGGCGTATGTGGGATATATCCACAAGATATTGCAGAAACAAAAATGAATCAGGTACTTAACCATGCTAAAGAGTCACAACACCCTTTGCAGTGCATAGTAGAACCTGCTTAATTGATTTAAGAAAACTGTAATCATGGATTTGTTTGGAGTATCATATTTTCCACATACTACTAAAATCAAGAATTTCCAGGCAAGATGAGGTCAAAAGAGATTTTAGAGTGCATCATATAATTAATATGTAAGCAAACAAAATGGATGAGCAACGCAGTATTACAATGCAGTTTATGATTTGAGAGGTATATGAAATGATTGCTCAAGAGTTAGAGGTTAGTCTTCACATGGCATTTATGGACGCTAGACAAAAGCGCCATGAACTCATTACGGTTGAACATTTGCTACTTGCCATGATTGACAATCCTACTGCGGCTGAAGTGCTGCGTGCATGCGGGGCGAAACTCGAGGTACTGCGTACCGAACTCAATCAATATATTGAGGAACACACACCCACAGTAATTGGCCAAGATGACGTTGACACGCAGCCTACACTTGGCTTTCAGCGTGTAATCCAACGCGCCATGTTACATGTACAATCTTCAGGTAAAAAAGAAGTGACCGGCGCTAATGTACTCGTTGCAATCTTTGGTGAAAAAGATTCACACGCTGTATTTTTCTTACACCAACAAGGCGTTACGCGTTTAGATGTAGTCAACTTCATCTCGCATGGCGTTTCAAAGGTAGTTGATACTGAAAAACCAGAAGGCGCTGACCAGGAAGCTGACGTGGAAGCAGCACCAAATGGTGCTCTTGAAAACTACACGCTTAACTTAAATGCACAAGTTGCTGCAGGTAAAATCGATCCGCTGATTGGACGTGCCCCAGAATTAGAGCGCGTGATACAAACACTTTGCCGTCGCCGTAAAAATAATCCGCTCTTAGTAGGCGAAGCCGGTGTTGGTAAAACAGCCATTGCTGAAGGGTTGGCCAGCCGAATTGTAAGCAAAGATATTCCAGATGTGTTGGCTAATGCAACTGTGTATTCGCTTGACATGGGCGCATTACTAGCTGGCACCAAATATCGCGGTGACTTTGAGCAACGCCTAAAAGCGGTAATGAAACAACTCGCTGACAACCCAGACGCCATTTTGTTTATTGATGAAATTCACACCTTGATTGGCGCAGGTTCTGCCAGCGGCGGCACATTGGATGCCAGCAACTTGTTAAAACCTGCGTTATCCAACGGTACACTCAAATGCATAGGCGCAACCACTTATCAAGAATATCGTGGCGTATTTGAAAAAGATCATGCGCTATCACGTCGCTTTCAAAAAATTGATGTGGCCGAACCTAGCGTTGCCGAAACCATTGAAATTTTAAAAGGCTTGAAATCACGCTTTGAATCGCACCACAGCGTGAAATATACCGCTGGCGCGTTAACTACAGCCGCAGAATTATCAGCTAAATATATCAATGACCGCCACTTGCCAGACAAAGCAATTGATGTGATTGATGAAGCAGGTGCTGCACAACGTATATTGCCAAAATCAAAACAGAAAAAAGTTATTGGCAACAAAGAAATTGAAGACATTATTGCAAAAATTGCGCGTATCCCACCCAAAAACATCTCTAGCGATGACCGTAGTGCGCTTAAAACATTAGAACGCGACTTAAAAGCTGTAGTATTTGGTCAAGATAAAGCGATTGAAGTGCTGGCATCTGCCGTAAAAATGGCGCGCAGCGGACTAGGTCAAGGAAATAAACCAATCGGCAACTTCTTGTTTAGCGGCCCGACAGGCGTAGGTAAAACTGAAGTAGCCAAACAATTAGCCTACATTATGGGCATAGAATTGATTCGCTTCGACATGAGTGAATACATGGAGCGCCATGCCGTGTCACGCTTGATTGGTGCGCCTCCTGGCTATGTGGGTTTTGAGCAGGGCGGCTTGATGACTGAAGCAATTACCAAGCATCCTTACTGTGTATTGCTTCTGGATGAAATTGAAAAAGCACATCCTGACATTTTCAACATTTTGCTACAAGTCATGGATCATGGCACGCTAACCGATAATAACGGACGTAAAGCAGATTTTAGAAACGTGACGATTATCATGACCACTAATGCAGGCGCTGAGGGCTTATCCAAATCTAGCATGGGCTTTACCACCGCTAAGCAAGCGGGCGACGAGCAGGCAGATATCAAACGATTATTCTCTCCTGAATTCCGTAACCGCTTAGATGCAACTGTGTCATTCGCCTCACTGTCGCAAGACGTTATCATCCGCGTGGTAGATAAATTCTTGATTCAGCTTGAAGACCAATTACATGATAAAAAAGTCGAAGTCACTTTTAGCGATGCATTAAAAACATATCTTGGCAAAAAAGGCTTCGACCCGCTCATGGGCGCGCGGCCAATGGCTAGACTGATTCAAGACACGATACGTAAAGCACTTGCAGATGAATTGCTGTTTGGCAAGTTAGCTAACGGTGGTAGCGTACATGTAGATATTGATGATAAAGATGAAGTAAAACTTACTTTTTCACAAGATAGAAAATCTGCAGAAGCCTCACTAGCGACTGTTTAAATTACAGGAGGGTATCTCTAATTCCTTCCCATTTTAAGGGGGAGGGCTAGGGTGGGGGGTTAATGTCAGCAAACCGCACGCTAATCACACTTTCACCCCATCCCAACCTCCCCCTTTTAAAGAGGGAAGGTATATAACTAGCCCAACGCGTTACAAATATCATGCACCAGCTTCGGTCCTTTATATATCAAGCCGCTATACACCTGCACCAAATCAGCACCCGCCGCGATTTTTTCAACAGCGTCAGCGCCACTCAAAATGCCTCCAACACCAATAATCGGCAGCGCACCCTGAAGTCGTTGTGATAGCTGTTGAATCACTAAAGTTGATTTTTCTCGAACTGGAGCGCCAGATAAACCGCCAGTCTCATCGGCGTGTTCCAGACCTTGCACCATCTCGCGTGACAGTGTGGTGTTGGTTGCAATCACGCCATCTATTTTATGCTCCAT